>Ga0099850_1000554_pt1 | contig 16858 bp, 14 predicted proteins | sample CB_VirMetaG_5_FD_79182 | JGI IMG/M metagenome (GOLD analysis project Ga0099850, IMG submission 79182) | Freshwater to marine saline gradient viral communities from Chesapeake Bay - CB_1508_1D Viral MetaG | ecosystem: Environmental > Aquatic > Marine > Coastal | place: USA: Chesapeake Bay... | reverse complement strand
CGAAGACTTTAAAGCAAAAGAGATTCGTGAAAAAGAACTAAAAGAGAAGGCTAAGGTTACTGCGCTTACAGACGCAATTAAAAAAGATATTGTAAAGAGCTATCTCAATGGAGAAGCTCAAAGTACTATTGCAACTAGATACTACATTTCGGCACAACGAGTTAAAGCAGTACTTCTTGAAAGTAATGTTCCTATTAGAGCACGAGCTAAAAATGCACCTGCAAAAACAGAGCATATTGTTCAAGACTTAGACATTAAGTTTAAAGTACAAGATAGAGCCTTCTTTGGTCCTGAAAACTCTTTTGTCACTATCTTAAAAGTGTTCGATGAAGAGTATGCTGAAAAATTACGTCAAGGTCGTCAACGTTGGATAGAACTTTATCCTTGGAAAGAAGATGATAGGTTTCCAGAACCAGTGCTTGATATTCATTATCAAATTTATTGGGAATTAGAAGATGGTAGTTCCTGGAAACTAGAGTCTCTTAAACATCACATTAAAAGAGTTGAAGATTCAATTGCAGAAACAGGTAGAGAAACATATGAAGTGTGGATTGAAAATGACCACGCTTTTCGTAAAATGTTTGTACCTAGATCGGATTTATTCCCAGTGGTGACTAAGTAATGTCGGTAGATATTCAAAAAGTAGCTTTGCGTAGATTGCTGTCTACGCAGAGCACCGACTTTTATAATAAACTAGTTAGCAAATTCTTTAATGATACAAATCTCATTATCTTTCGTAAGATTGTAAAATTTTACGAGAAGCATATGCGCATCCCAACGATGCAAGAGTTTTATGAGTCTCAAAAGATTGAAAATATCAAAGAGTATCTTGAGTCTCAAATCTATGCAGAAATTCCAGAAGAACAATATTTATCTAGTCAATTTATTGCTGACCAGCTTCAAGACTACTTTATTCGAGAAGAAACTATTAACTGGTTAGAAAAGTTCATGGACCAGCTCGAAAACCTAGAGCGGGTTGAGATTATTGACAGTATCCAAAATCATGTTTTAGAGTTACACAAGTTCCTGCCTGAAGGCGAGGAGCTTTTTGACGTTGCCACTATCGACTCTTTTCTTGGTGAAGAAAAGTTTATTATGTATTCTAGTGGTTTATCTACTGAATATGATGCAATTAACGGTGGTTTCGGTCTTGAAGAATTAATTATGTTTGGTGGGCGTAGAGGTAGTGGTAAGTCTATTATCACACTTAATGCTGCTAAACACCAGTTTGAGCGTAACGATAATTCGGTGCTCTTTATGAGTATCGAGATGCGTTATGTAGAAGTGTACTATCGATTGATGAGTATGCTGTCAGGTATTCCCTTTATGCGGTTTATTAAGAATGAACTGTCGTTGCAAAACAAACTAGAACTCGCTAAGACAAAACTCGATACCTTTTATCAAACTACTGATGAAGCGACAGACCTATACAACTCATTAGTGAAAACAGGTAACTTAAAAGAGTTTGACTATGCACTAAAAACAGGTAAAATACCTTTTAAGGACAAGCGATTCCACATCGTAGATGATGTCAACTTATCCTTAGCAAAAATTGACCACTATCTTAATCTTATGACTAAGAAGTATGATGTTAAGATGTGTGTTATCGACTATCTCAATATTGTTAAGGTTGAAGATAGAATGGATTGGAAGTCTCAGATTGGAATCGCCGACCAGCTAAAAACTCTAAGCCGCAAATATAAGGTGATGATGGTTTCTCCTTATCAGATTGATGCAACTGGCGAAGCTCGTTTTGCTAAAGGTGTTCTAGACTCTGCGGATAGGAGCTTTCGGTTCACTCCAGCAGACTTAAATGAAGACCCTAGCATACTTCCGTTTGAGATTACGAAAATTCGAAACGGTAAGTCTATGAAATTTAATGTTCACATGGACTGGGATTGTCTCAAAGTTGTTCCTGAGAGTAGCAAGGTAATTGAAGGTAAGATTCTTAATAAGTATGGAAACGATACTAAAGAACATGTAGGAGATTTAGGATGATAACAGTAGTTGGAGATATTATGTTAGATACGTATATCTATGGAAGTAGTATTCGCGTATCTCCAGAATGTGCTAGCGCACCTGTTATTAAAGAGTTTAATACTACGCATAGTGTAGGCGGGGCAGGAAACACTGCTATTAATATTCGTCAGCTAGGACAGCAAGTACGAGTTGTAGCAGCCTTTAATAAAAGTTCTAAACTGAATCAGCTACTCGCCTCTCACGAAGTACCTTTTATACCTATTCCAAACTATAATCAGGATGTAGTAAAAACTAGAATCTATAGTAATGGACAGTATATTGCTAGACTAGACTACGATTATGAAGTTGAGTGTTTCTATTCTGAAATCGTTAAAGCAGTATTCGACCGACCGACAGACTTAATAGTTCTTAGTGATTATAACAAAGGTACAATTCAAAATCCCCAAGAGATAATTCAAAAAGCTAACGAACGAGGCATTGCAGTTTTAGTAGACCCTAAAAAAGAATTAGAGTGCTACAGCGGTGCTTTTGTACTAAAGCCTAACTATAAAGAATTTGTTGAATGGGCTGATTTATCTGATGAACCTCTTAGCTCAGAAATTCTACTAGACGCAGTTCAAACTCTAAAAGTCCAAAATTTGATTGTTACTCTTGGAGACCAAGGAAGCTTACTTGCCACTGCAAATGGAAGTTTTGAAATATTTAAAGCCCATTCTGTAAAAACAGTAGATACAACGGGCGCTGGAGATAGTTATTTAGCAGGTTTAGCTGTTGCGCTAAACGAAGGAAAAAGCATACGAAAGGCTATCAAGTTTGCTACACGAATAGCAGGAATAGCCGTAACTAAAAGAGGAACAGCATATGTCAAACGTAACGAGATATAAAGGTCACGTCTCAAAAGGATGGGGGTATGAGTATATCTTTGCCACTAATGAACTTTATTGCGGAAAACTACTCCACTTTTCTAAAGCTGGAAGCAAGTTTTCTATGCACTTTCATCGTAACAAAGATGAAAGCTGGTATGTTCAACATGGTAGTTTTATTCTTAAGCTAATAGATACGACAGACGGTAGCGTTAGTGAACAACTACTACAAACCGGGGACTCTATTCGTATATTTCCTCTTATGGTACATCAACTAATTGCGCAAGAGGATGATAGCGAAATTATTGAAGTTAGTACCGCTGATTCTGCAGAAGATAACTATCGAGTAATGCCTGGAGACAACCAATTTGCAAAGCGTTGAAGAAGTTCTAAGTCAACAAGGAATTGAGTATTTAGTAAATGCTAATAATCCTAGTGAGATAGCTGTTAGATGCTTTAGTGGATTACACGAAGACCGTAATCCTAGCCTTTCTTTAAACATAGAGAAAGGAGTCTTTAACTGTTTTTCTTGCGGATTTAAAGGTAACGTACAACAATTCTTTGAAGGTTTAGGTGTTGTTCAAATTCCACAACTAAACACAAAGCTAGGTTTTCGTATCAAGAAGCTTAAATCTAAACTAGAGCAGATTCGGAGTACTGGAGAAGTCAGACTTCCAGAACCTACTATTAGTATTGCCCATTCTTTCAAAGGTATTAGTGCTAAAACTCTAAAAGAGTTTGGTGCGTTTTTTACTGATTCTGCAGGACTAACAGACTACGTCTGTGTCCCAATTTATCAGCATCGCAAACTAAAGTTTATTGAAGGTCGATATAAAGTTTTAAGCTCGACGTCTGAAAATCCAAAGTACTTACGCAAGCCAGCAGGTGCCTCAGTTGCCGATATCTTATTTCCTCTAGACTCAGTTAAAGACTTCTCTCACATTATTCTTGTTGAGGGTCTTTTTGACGTTTTAAAACTCCATGAACTCGGATATACCAATTCTCTCTGCATCTTTGGTACTCAAAACTTTACTCCTGTTAAAGCTAAAATGCTAGATGAATATGGTTGTCGTAAAGTTACCATTTTAATGGATGGGGATTCGGCAGGTAAACAAGCAGCACAAAAGATTCAAAAATTGCTTGAACAGCGAAATATTGAAACTATTACCGTTTCTCTTCCTAAAGACCTTGACCCGGGCGACTTTAACGACGAAGCCGCAGAATACTTTTTAGGCAAACTTAAAGACACTTTATAATTGACTTTTGCTATAACCTACTATAAGATAAAAGAAACCTAACACCTCGAGAGACCCTATGCCCCAGAAAATTCTGCTAGTTTTATCATCGCCACTTAAAAACGCTGTTCCTTCTCTCTTAAAAGAGTATGCCACTAATATTCAGTTTGATACCGCATATCTTAGTTCAGAACCTAAAGAGAAAATTCTCAAGAATGATGTTGATATCAATCGCGATATCTTCAATGACTATGAAATTATCTGCCCAGTAGGTGCAGAGCCGCTTAAGCACGTATGTGGCTTAACCGGAATTACTAAATATAATGGCAATGTGGTCAATGAAAAGTTTATTCCTATTCTTGACCCTAACATGGTATTTATTAAACCACAGTACGCTGACGACCTCAAAAAGGCGTTCTCTAAGATTAATAGTATTGTAAAGGGTGAGACTCCCCTACTTCATAATAAAACCTATCATCACTATACCGATGAAACAGAGTTTCTTCCGTACCTCCGTAAACTACAAGAGGCTAGTGTTATCTCAGTAGATACGGAAACTACGTCTCTGTCTCCTCGTCAGGGAAACATTATTGGATTTGTATTTAGTACTGAACCGCATGAAGGTGTGTTTGTAGATGCTCATATTATAGAGCACTACTATGACGAGTTTACAGAAATCTTTAAAACGACGAAGTGTGTCTTTCATAATGCTAAGTTCGATATTCAGTTTATCTCTTATGAGTACGGATTTGAATTTCCTGACTTTGAAGACACACTGTTACTTCACTATTGTTTAGATGAGAGTGTCGGCTCGCACGGCTTAAAACAGCTTGCGATGAAGTTTACAGATTTAGGTGACTACGAGAAAGAGTTAGACGACTATAAAAAAACCTGGTGCCGCCAACACAAGGTTAAGCTTGATGATTTTAACTATGGAATGTTGCCAATTGATATTCTAGGTGCTTATGCTTGTCGTGACGGCGATGCGACTATGCAACTCTATCACAAGTTTAAACCTCTTGTAGATAAGAATCCTCATTTTGTAAAGCTCTATAATGACTTGCTCAAGCCTGGAGTGTTATCTCTTATTCATCTGGAAGATACCGGAGGCCCAATCAGTATTGAGACTCTAGAGGCTCTGATTGAGGACTATAAGATTGATATTGAGGAAACTATGAATGAGCTGGCGTTTCATCCAGCTATCCAAGAGTTTGAGTCAGAAACAGGTAAGACGTTTAATCCTAATAGCGTCTACCACCTGCGACAAGTGCTATTCGATATCCTAAAGCTAAAACCGATTAAAAAGACTGACACTGGAGCTTACAGTACTGATGCCGAAGTACTTGAACAACTGAAACATCCAATTACGGAAGCAGTTCTAGACCTTCGCAAAAAAGTTAAACTGAGTCAAACCTACCTAAAAAACATTCGAGATGGAGTAGACCAAGATACTCGTTTGCGGTCTAGCTTTAATATTACTGGTACAACTTCTGGGCGCTTAAGTTCCAGTGGCGTTCTTAACTATCAAAACCTGCCTCGAGATAAAGATGCAGGCATTAAAAAAGTCTTTCGTGCTAACGAAGGATACAGTATCGTACAAGCAGACCTTGGAACTGCCGAAGTGTATGTAGCTGCAGCGCTCAGTAATGACGTCTTCTTACAGCGAGCTTTTACTGAAAAGCTAGACTTCCATTCTTACGTCGCTAAGAATATGTTTAAACTTGACTGTAGTGTGCCAGAGGTAAAAACGCTACACGCAGACCTTCGTCAATATTCTAAGGCTATTACTTTTGGAATTCTTTATGGTGCAGGACCGAGTAAAATTAGTGAAACAGCTAACATCACAATGGAAGAAGCTAAAGACTTTATTAAAAAGTATTTTAGAGAGGCTAGTAGCCTTCGTAAATGGATTGACCATTGTTTAGAGCTAATTGAGTCACAGTACTTTATCTATAGTGCATTCGGTCGTAAACGCCGGTTGCCTGAAGTACAGTCTCCTAATAAAGGAGTAGCCGCTCACGCAGCTCGAAGCGGGTTAAACTTCTTGATTCAAAGTGTCGCCAGTGATATTAATATCTTTGGTCTAGTCGATACGATTAACTGGGTGAAGGAAAATAATCTCAAGAAAGACGTACGTATCTTTGCAACTGTACACGACTCGATTGTTGCAGAAGTGCGTAATGAGTTACTCCCAGATTATACACGTATTCTTAAATCTAATCTGCAAAAAGATAGAGGGGTATTTATTCCCGGATGTCCTATTGTTGTAGACGTAGAAGTTGGCCCATCGTGGGGAGAACTCGTAAAGTACGATGGTTAGAAGCAAATTCTACAATATAACTTTTCCAGCCTTTGGACTCTTACAAACACCTTTTGACTATAAAATTACTCTTGATACAATCGAGATTCAAAAGAAGGAGTTTGGAGGCTGGAACTCTATTGATAGATTTGACCGAAATAAGACTCTTTTAGAAAGGTATATATCTGTAAAAGAAGAAGGACAGATTTTTGATGTTACTTGCTTAAACTTAAGTCAATTAGTCAGCCGCCCTGTAAAATGGGTTATTGATGCTCGTGCTAAGATACATAACTTAGCTCGTAAACAAGAATTTAAAGCTAGGAATGTTAAAGTAGTAAAAATAGTAAAAAATGCTATTTGGTTACATAGTGTTAGCTACCCTTTTATATTACCTAATAGCATTATAGACCCTAAAGAAATATTAAATCAACATGCTACAATTGTGTATATTGATAGTGTTTGGGTCTTATATAGGTTCACCTCTTTTCCAGAGCAGGTAGAAATGTTAAAACTATAAATGTACAGTAAAGTTCAATACACTATTAAAAAGGCAACAATCTCAGATAAGATATATTTTCATAGAGATGATATTGTAGACGTAAGTTTACAAGACCTAAAATATGTGCTATTTAACTATAACTTAGGCGATAGTTTTTATTCTACGCTAGAGTATAATGAAGAAACTGGAATGTGTGCTGTTCCAAGCGGGTCTTGGCACAAACTACGCATTTTAGAACTAACAGACGCCAGAGCCTCTACTGACTTTCAGAATTGGTCATTTAATGGCTCTCTAAAACCAGAACAGCAATCAGTAGCCGATAAGCTACTACAAAACAATAAATTATACAGTGGACTAGTAAAAGCAGATTGCGGATGGGGCAAGACATATCTCGGTACTTATCTAGTTGGAACCTATAAAAAACCTACATTAATTATCTGTCATACAAAACTACTTGCCTATCAGTGGCTAGAAGCTCTCCAAAAACTAGTAGAAGATGTTGAAATTGGTTTTATTGGAGATGGTAAAGAAAGTATAAAACCAGTTACGGTTGCTATCTATAAGTCTCTCTTAACTAGACTAGATAAAGTACACAATCAGTTTGAGGTCTTATTCGTGGACGAAGCGCACTTGTGTCCAGCAGAAACTTTTAGCCAAGCAGTTAATGGTGTAAACGCTAGAGTTAAAATTGCACTAAGTGCTACTCCGACCAGAAAAGATGGGCTTCACGTTATTCTCCCAGACTATTTTGGCCCAAATAGAATTATTGCCGAAAGCGTTGGGAAACTAAGTGCTAAGGTTCAAATAGTCGCTACTAAAACTGCTTTTAATGTGATTAATCCTAATAGAGACTGGACCCGACAACTAAATAAACTTTCTAAAAATAAAGCCTATCTAGAACTTATTGCCCAAACGGCAAGAGATAAGATAGCCTACGGTCGATGCCCACTTATTCTAAGTGAGCGCATTGAGATGTTAGAAGATTTACAAAAACTAATTCCGGCTAGTGTGCTACTAGTTGGAAGTACAAAAAATACAGAGCGAGAGGATATACTAAAAAATGCTGGCACGAAGTATTCTGCGATTCTTTCCACCCGAATCTTTGACGAGGGCATTAGCTGTCATAGACTCGACACACTATTACTTACCTGCCCTGGCAATAACTATGCTAAGCTTGAACAACGGATAGGTCGTATCTTACGTGAACATCCCGACAAGCAAACACCTCTTATCTTAGACTTTTGGTTAAGTGGTGCAATTGTATATCGACAACAGCAAAGTAGATTAGAATGGTACAGAAAACAAAATTACGAAATTCTGGACAACTAAAGCAATTAGCTATTAATAAAGCAATCGACTCTGTATATGAAGGCAAGTTTACAGGAGCCTTAAGTACAATTCGTAAACATTTTAGTAGTGAAGACGCAACTAGTTATTTTTTTAAAGGTTGGATTGCACAATTATCTGGAGACCACTATAAGGCTATCAAATATTTTGAAAAGTCTCTACTAAAAAACCCACTTAATCAGGATGCGTTAACTGGATTAGCAGGTTCCTATTTAGAACTCAGTGACTTTGAACGAGCCCATGAATGTGCAGAGCAGTGTGTACTGCTTAATCGACGTGACCCTAAAAATTTAACTACACTAGCAACAGTTATCTCAAAGCGCTATCGTGGTATCCAGGAAAAGCAAGAAGAGGCTATACGCTACTTTATAGAAGCCTTTGAATCTGTAAAGAGTTCTCCTAACCCGACAAAAGAATATATCCAACTCTCTACAGATATCTTATCTGGTTGGGGGGCGTGCTTAATTAATTTACACAAACCACAACAAGCATTACTAGTATTAGAATTAGCAAAAAAGCTAGATCCACTAAATCCTCTTGTTCATAAAAACTTAGCCTCGGCATATACGAGTACTAATCAAATAACAGAAGCTTTAGATAGTGTTAGAAAAGCACAACGTAGTGATGAAGAAGATACTGTAGTTGATGCTATCTATCAAGAGGGAATGCTAGAACTAATGCAGGGCAACTATACAAAAGGTTGGAGACTGCATGAACATCGTTTACAAACCAAACAGTTTCGTTCTATTAGGCAACTAAAAACTCCTTATTGGGAAGGCCAGACTCTTCAAGACGGAGAATCACTACTAATATTTCAAGAACAAGGAATTGGAGATACACTTCAGTTTTCTAGATATTTACCGCTAGTGTATGAACGAGCTAAAACTGTTGATATTGAGGTAATGGCTAATCAATATCAAAAATGGGATAATCCACAAGAAGAACCTCGTTCTATTAGACAGTTCTTACTTAATAACTATTCTACTATTGTTAGAGATTCCTATGTTAAGGGTTGGAAAGGTGTAGATTACGATGGTTATACTTATGTAGTTTCTTTTATGAGTCTGCCGAGAATCTTTCGCACTACTCTAGAAACTATTCCAGCAATTCCTAATTTTAAACCTTATGAAGCTACTATAGAGGCTGTAAAAGCTGATATTGGAATTTTATGGCAAGGTTCTAAAGAGCATAAAAACGACTTTAATCGTTCGATTCCTTTAAACTATATTGAAACACTGCTTCAACAGCATAAGGATAAATCTTTTATAAGTCTACAGCTACAGCCTGAAGAGCGACTAACGCAATACGCAAATATTTCTCAACCAGGTCATAACATACAAAATGTAGACGATGCGCTAAAGCTGTTGCAGTCTTGTAAACTCATTGTCACCGTAGACTCTATGATAGCTCATTTAGCGGGTAGCGCTAATATTCCAACGCTGCTATTACACGCTTTTTCTCCTGATTGGAGATGGATGCTAGATAGGACAGATACTCCTTGGTACCCGAGTATTACTAATATTCGACAAACGTCCTTACAAAATTGGGATTCAGTTTTTGACGTTTTAAACTCCCACTTACAAACACGATTTGATAGTAAAAATTAAGTTGACTGTTGCTTAAAAATATTCTAATATGACTATACGATATAACTGGTATGAGTTAAATAGCATTTCTAAACTGCCCGAATCACACGTTGTATTACTTTTTGCACTCTATCTCGGACGCCACAAACCTCTCTCTGCTAATCTGAGTCTTCTTAAGTCCAAACTAGTGCTAGACAGCATCCCACACGCTCTATTTCAGACTCGCGCACTAACTCAATACAGCACAGGTATATTTTCTAATTTTGTTACGGTAGAACCTCAATGCTATATTCGTAACTGTTCTTTTTTACACATGCGTTTACCTGCTCGCATAAAAGCAGACTATATCTATATACTAAGTCAAAGGTCTATTGCTAATAACAACAATTGGATTCCTGAATACTATATAGAACCACACCATCACCTGAACCCTTTGATAACTAAAGTCAAAGACAAAATCACATTTCCACTGGAGAACTAATATGGGACGAGACTGGACACAACTGAAAAAACCATCCTCACAAAATTCAAATAGCCGAGATATCGAAAGAGTAAAAATTGACGGACCTGAAACTCGCGTTAGGTTTGTCGGACCTGTAATGCCACGATATGTTTATTGGGTTGTTACTAATGAAGGTAAGCGGTATCCGTTAGAGTGCTTAAGCTTTGATAGAGAGACTGAGCAGTTTAATAACGGGCGTGACCCCTTTAAAGAAATTCCTGACTATATCTATTCTGATAAACCGCAGTTTGCCTATATCTGCAATGTCATTGACCGTAAGGATGGCGCTGTAAAGCTGCTTGACCTTAAAACTACTATTTACAAGCAACTCGTAGACTATGCTACTAATGCTGACTACGGCTCTCCGGCAGACCCGGATAACGGCTATGATATTACTATCAAACGTGAAAAAACTGGACCGCAGCCGCAAAACGTTAAATACACAGTGATGCCCAGCCGCAATTCAATTCCATTGAAACCAACCGAGCGCGAAATGGAACTCTATAATCTTGAAACTATCTTTAAGCGTCAAACTTATGAGGAGCAGAAAGAGTGGTTGCTGAAGAACACCTCGTACTTCTCGGAAGAAGTTGCCGGCGATTTAAATAGCACAGAAACAATGGAAGACCTATGAGCAAGAAAACCTCTCTAAAAGAGCTTGCCGCTAACTCGGGGCTGAAAACAGCCTCGAGTGAGCCAACTCCTTCTAGCCCGGCAGGCTTACCTGCTGGGTTTAGCTCTATTGAAGGAGATAAAGTCACAATTGACATGAACTTTTTGCGGAAGATGAATATCTTCTTTGCAACTCCTTGCTATGGCGGTGCTGTAACAGACCAGTACTTCTTAAGCATGTTTCGACTTAGCCAAGTGCTAATTCAACACGGTATTCGATTCCGAATTACTACACTCAGAAATGAGAGCCTCGTCACGCGAGCTCGTAATATTCTTACAGCGATGTTCTTAGAAGATACTAGCTGCACACATCTTATGTTTATTGACGCGGATATTGAATTTGACCCGGACGGGGTAATTCGTATGCTTGCAATGGATAAAGATATTATTGCCGCCGCCTATCCTAAAAAGACAGTAAACTGGAATCAGGTAAAGCAAGCCGCACTACAGGGCAAAGATAATATTTCTACCTATGGCGCAGACTATGCTATTAACCTTAAGGTGCAGCCGGGTACTCGTCGAGTGCGAACTCACATGGGTGCGGTAGAAGTACTTGATGCCTCAACTGGTTTCTTCATTGTAAAGCGTGAAGTTATTGAGCGTATGGTACGTGAGCATCCTGAACTTCACTATAAAAACGACTCATCTATTGACCCGAAGTTTAACCCTCACTGCTATGCTCTGTGGGATACGGAGATTGACCCAGTAGACCGTCGGTATCTTAGTGAAGACTATGCCTTTTGTCGTCGCTGGCAACGCATGGGAGGAGAGATTTGGGTTGACCCGAATACTAAACTGAACCATGTAGGCAGTTTTACGTTTGAAGGACATCTTAATAATATCTTACAACGAGAGCAATGAAGATACTGCATGTCGCAGATTTACACATAAATCTGCATAAGAAGAAGATTCCTTACGAGTGGCAGACGAATAGATTTCGTCTGCTATTTGATAAGTTACTAGAACTAGAACAAAGCTGTGATGTAACAGTGCTCGCTGGTGATATTTTTGATAAGAAACCAGAACCTGATGAGATATGCTTATTTTTAAGCTATGCTAACTCGGTCACACGTCCAACACTAGCTATTCCTGGTAATCATGAAGCATCTACTAAGGGTAATACCTTTTTAGAACACTTTGAAACTGAGCACGCAATTAATAATCCTAACTTTATGTTGCGTACTCGTAATGATAGAATTGTAGTAGGTAATCAAGGTTTTCAACTTTTTCCTTATGGAGAAATGCAAATTGGTACTATTCCTGCCTACACTCCTGGAGATATCTTAATCGCTCACATTCGAGGAGAAGTACCTCCACACATTACGGCAGAGTTTGACTTTGACCGTATCTCTGCGTGGCCACTAACTCTAATCGGCGATTTACACTTTCAACATCGCTATAAGGACTATCACATCTACTATTCAGGAAGCCCTCTTAACACTACTTTTGATAGAGACGACTCACGAACCTACGGAGTTAACATCATTAACTATATAGATGCTAAGAACTACTCGGTAGAGTTTATAGATTTAGAGCTTCCAAAACTAATTCGTCGTACGGTAGAAGCGGGTACTGAACTAAAGGCAGATAGTTTTCATCACGTTGTATATGAAGTTACAGGCACAATCGACAAACTCAGTAAGATTGAAAACCATGAATTGTTAGATAAAAAGATTGCAGAAAAGCCTTCTGAAACCTCTACTCTTGACTTAACTGATAAGAGTCTTCGAGAAGAACTAGATTTATACCTTAAATTTATTCGTGTAGAGAATCGTAAAGACGTAATAGATCTATTTGACAAACTAGGAATAAAATAATGGGAGTCGTACTTAAAACTCTAGAGTGGAGTAACATGTTTAGTTATGGCCCAAAGAATAGGCTTGAACTAAACCGTAACGCAGTTACACAACTTTCGGCTCCAAATGGTAGTGGTAAATCTAGTTTAGCTCTTATTATTCAAGAGTTGCTTTATAATAAAAATGTTAAAGGGCTGAAAAAAGCAGACATCTTAAATCGTTATAATGGAGCAAAGAGTTGGGAAGCGACTCTTACTTTTTCTATTGATAGCGATGAATATGTTTTAAGCTCTAAGCGTCAAGGCGCTAGCACTAAAGTCTCTATTGTTAAGAATAGGGAAGATATTAGTGAGCACAAAGTGCTTGACACCTATAAAGAGTTATCTTCTGCTATTGGTCGGGACTTTGAGACGTTTAGCCAGCTTACCTATCAAAGTAGTACAGACTTACTAGAATTTTTAAAAGCGACAGACACGAACCGTAAAAAGTTCTTAGTTAATCTATTTAACTTATCTCGATACTTAGATATTGGAGAGGAACTTAAAACTCTCAATACTAAGCGAGAAAAAGACCTTGCATCTAAACAAGGAGAGCTACGTACAGTAGAACAGTTCTTAGCTCAAAATGTGTTACCTGAAAAAGCTACTGAAAAAGAAGTTCCTAGTGTTGATACAAGTCTGTATTCTCAGATAGAAGAGCTACGCACTAGAATCTCAACACAAAAATCTCTCTGCGATAGTATTGATAAAAACAATTTACTAGTAAAAGAACGTCAAGGATTAAGTTTTGATATTAGCCTTACTGAACCAACTTTTGATAGAGGCATCTCTAGCCGTATTGAAACACTAAAATCTGATATTAGCTCTACAAAAACTAAGTTAACTCAGGCAACAAAAGATTTAAACTCTTTGGACGTTGCAGACCACTGCTATGCGTGCAAACAACCTTTAAATAATACTAAAGCTAAAGAGCTTAGTGATGCACTAAGAAGCGAGATTAGTGTTTTAGAAAACTCTTTAAAGGTTTCAAGAGGTGAACTTAATGACCTTGTAGATACGAGAGATGCGTATCTGTTAGCGTTGGAAAACTATCGCACTAACCAAAAGAATGTTGAGAGGTTTACTCAACTTTCTCAGCTAATTAATACAAGCTTACCAAAAGAATATCCCGACTATAAAGAAATCTCTAAACAACTGCGAGAATTAGAAACCACTCTTTCAACACAGGAACAAGCTGTAACAGAGGCTAGAAACTATAATGATAGTGTTAAAATTAGAAATGCTAAAATAGATGCCCTCAAAGAGCAAGTTCGAGATTTTAAAGCTAGACAAGAGCTAGTAAAAAATGATATAGTAATTATTCAAGATGAGATTGCAAATATAACAATTTTACGAAAAGCATTTTCTACCTCTGGAATAGTTGCGTATAAACTAGAAAACGTAGCAAAGCAGTTAGAAGATAGTATAAATCGTTATTTATCCGTTCTTAGTGACGGGCAATTTCAAATACTTTTCCGTCTTTCAGGCGATAAACTAAATATAGTTGTTGTCAATAACGGAGAAGAAGTTAGTATAGACTCTCTCTCAGGGGGAGAGTTCTCTCGTGTACAAACATCTGTACTCTTAGCAGTACGAAATACTCTTTCTAAAATCGGCGGAAAGAGTATAAATCTTTTGTTTTTAGATGAAACAACTGGCACGTTAGATGATGCAGGAAAAGAAAAACTTTTTGAAGTCTTGCAAGAAGAGCAAGGTTTAAACGTATTTCTCATCTCTCATGACTATTCGCATCCCCTAATACCTAAAATAGAAATCGAAAAAAGAAATAATGTTAGTACTATTCGTTCCTGAGAGATAGAATAGTAACTTTATGAGTAAGGAGAACTTATATGATTGCACTCGGAAAAAATCCGATTAAATTTCAATTTAAACGAGAGTTTAAAGACAGATTAACATCTACACCGGTAAGTTGGGGGTATGGCGGACTTTCAGCTTTTACCTATTATCGAACCTATGCACGTAAAAAAGAAAGCGGAGCACTAGAAACCTGGCAAGAGTGTGTTATTCGCGTGATTGAAGGTATGTTTTCTATTCTTAAAACACATTCTATCACTTCAGGCCACACCTGGGATGAAAAACGTGCACATCGTCTTGCGGAAGAAGCTGCAGAACGTCTTTTTGAATTTAAATGGACTCCTCCAGGACGCGGGCTTTGGATGATGGGTACACCGTTTGTATGGGAAAAGGGTGGCGCCTGTTTAAATAACTGTGGATTTGTTTCTACAGAAAATATTGATGCGGAGCTTTCTAAGCCTTTTGCTTTTCTCATGGATATGAGTATGGTAGGAGTAGGTATCGGATTTGATACTAAAGGCGCAGGTAAAATTGCATCCTATATCCCAGAAGGTGCTGTTGAGTTAATTACAGTAGAAGATTCCCGTGAAGGTTGGGTTGAGGCTATTTCTTGCTTAATTGATTCGTATTTAGAAGAAGGGTCTGCTCCCGTTGCGATCGATACTAGTTCTGTACGGGCTTACGGAGAACCGATTAAAGGTTTTGGTGGAGTAGCTTCTGGTCCTGAACCCTTAGTATTAGGATTTAATGGGATTAAAGATGTACTAGAAAATAGAGCACGTTCGAGTAATCCACTCCTTACTTCAGTCGATATCACTGATATTATGAATATTATCGGTAAAATTGTAGTTGCGGGGAATGTGCGTCGTACAGCAGAAATTGCTTTTGGAGAGCCAGAAGACGAAGACTTTGTAACTATGAAAGACTGGCAGCGGTATGGAGTAGAAACCGGTTCTATGGCTCCATTGGAACTAAAAGAGCTTAACGAAGAAGACTATAATACTTATAATAGTGATTGGAATGCTCGAGGTTCTATCGCTAAAAAATACACCGAATACCTTTGGTCTTATAAGTTTGGTGGTTGGCGTTGGGCTTCTAATAACTCACTGTTTGCAAAACTCGGAATGGACTACACTAAAATAGCAGAAAGTGTGGCTGTAAATGGAGAACCTGGATTCGCTTGGCTAGACAATATGCAAGCCTATGGTCGTATGAAAGACCCTGCAGATTGGAAAGACCGTAGAGTGCGTGGGGGAAATCCATGTCTAGAACAATCTCTTGAGCCATATGAGTTATGTTGCTTAGTGGAAACTTTTCCGGCAAAACACGAAGACTATTGGGATTTCCAACGTACTCTAAAGTTTGCCTATCTCTATGCAAAAGCAGTAACTCTAGTACCCACTCACTGGACAGAAACTAACGACGTTATTAAGCGTAATCGCAGAATCGGTACTTCTCAGAGCGGTATTCAAGAAGCAATATTACGTGTTGGTCGTCGTAAGTACTTAGATGAGTATTGTGATAGAGCCTATAGCTATATCAACTACTTAGATCAAAAATACTCAGAGTGGTTGGGAATTCCTCTCTCAATTAAAAAGACAAGCGTAAAACCGTCAGGTACCGTTTCTCTTGTTGCAGGTTCTCTTCCAGGTATTCATTATGCTAAGGCAGAGAGTTACTATAGACTAGTTAGGGTAGCTAATACTAGCAATCTTCTACCTATTCTGCAAGCTGCAAATTATAGAATCGAACCAGCTGTTAGTGACCCTCTTAGAACGTCTGTCATATACTTCCCAGTCCTTCACGATAAAGGAACTATTAGTGACAAGGATGTAAGCATTTGGGAACAATTTGCTAACGCAGTAGACTTACAGCACTATTGGGCCGACAATCAAGTTTCAATAACTATCTCTTTCCAAGCCCATGAAAAGAATCAAATTGCTCGTGCTCTGAGCTGCTTTGATACTCGTCTTAAAGGTGTTAGCTTATTACCATTGGAAGACCACGGATATGCACAAGCTCCATACACTCAGGCTCCAAGAGAAGAAATTGAAGCTTATGCGGCTACCCTAGCTCCTCTAGATTTCTCGTCTCTGACAAGTGAGGGAGAAAATGCAGATGCAAATAAATTCTGCGATGGGGACGCCTGTTTAATATAAGTAAAGGCGCCTTCTGGCGCCTTTCACTTGAGGTAAATTATGATTACAGTATACTCTAAAGACTCTT
>Ga0099850_1000553_pt1 | contig 16867 bp, 23 predicted proteins | sample CB_VirMetaG_5_FD_79182 | JGI IMG/M metagenome (GOLD analysis project Ga0099850, IMG submission 79182) | Freshwater to marine saline gradient viral communities from Chesapeake Bay - CB_1508_1D Viral MetaG | ecosystem: Environmental > Aquatic > Marine > Coastal | place: USA: Chesapeake Bay... | reverse complement strand
TCTGGATTAGCTGGTCCGTAATAATATTCATCGATTGCATGTTGTCGGTTTTCTAGGTTAACATGAATATCCTGTGTTGCAATCGGGCAACCTGTTTTAGCTTCTATTAGTAAATGTTTTAATAGAGTCATCATTTACCTTTGTTTATTTCGATAGCAGCAAGTTGTGCTAACGCCGCTTTTTTAGTGTCATGTGTACCTAAACGTTTTCCTTTTCCTTTCGGATACACTACCCATTTGTCATCTACTTTTTCTATGCGTTCTGGTACCAATGATTTTAGTTGAAGTTTCATGGCTGACTTTTCATCACCGTCATTGTGATATGTTAACCAATCTTTAACTGTGTTCATGTACTCTGCTGCAAGTGTTATCTTGGCTTCTAGCCATTCTGGTAAATCATCAGTGTCTTGAATCATGTTGGCTACATCATGAGAATCTGCTGCACATTCTGCTGCATCTCGTTTTGCCATTCGGCCTTCATGTTCATTGTAATCTTCGCGTATCATGCAATTCCTTTTATTTTATAGTTGTATTATGTTTTTTTGATTAAAACATCAGCTGATAATTCAAAACTACCAGTAAAAGTTGTATCAGGCGTATATGAGACATTGATCCATCGCCCTGCAGGATGATCCTGGGATAACCCTATAAAATCACCATCAACATCGGTATTCAAATCTAGATTATCAAATGTTCCAATTCGCAATGGGCTATTCGTAACATTATACCACAAAGAACCATTAACTAATGATGCAGCGGTTCCTGCTGCGGTATTTACATATACACTCGCACTTATAATAGTACCTATAAATGGTAATAGTACTCCAACTTTGCCTACAGCTGATGAGGTTGTATTGGTACCAATATATACATCAGATCCACTTGTTACTCCAGTTATGGTACCTGATGATAAACGAAGTGTCATATATTCATTGCTAGATGTAACAGCATTTAATGCAAATGATGCAGTTGTTGCAAATGATGCAGTACCAGCCATGTTTCCTGTGAATGATCCGGTAAATGATCCTGTTGCTACAATCTCGGCACTACTAGTTCCATCCAAAGCATCGATGATTCTGGTTATGTGCTCTGATTCAATAGTTGAACCGTTGCTAATACCTGTTTTACTTATTGTTGCCATTGTTTACATTCCTTTTTTTATAAATAGGCCAATCTTTTGTTTTTTCATTGAGCCATCGTTGTCTTTCATCACATCCACAATCTTCATCTAGAATTTGTGCTATTTTTTTGGTAAGCTGATCTAATCCCGTTGCAGAAGTTATTCGTTTAATGTCATCTCCTAATCCACTCATTGCATAATCCTTTCTACCATCTCTGCATAGTCTTTTCGGTTCAGTGGTATCTCAAACACCTGCTTGCCTCGGTACATGTGCCGTTCATCAGGTTTCATTAATATGTAATGACCTGTTTCGTCAAAACCAAATACTGGATAGTCTACGAACTGCATTGTGATGTTATTCGAAGGTATCAGTGTGCAACGGCCCGGGTGTTCCCATTGTCCCATTGGATCTGTTACAGCCTGCATAGCGTCATGAAGCTGAGACCATTCTGATTCAGTCATTTTATCTTTAGTATATAAATGTCTGCGTATTATGCTTTCTGCATCGAATTGTTTTGATTCTGTTATTTCCATGTCTTGCATCATAACCTTTTCTCGTGTCTTAGCTAATTTTTCTAGGTATCCGTTATTACGAAGCCATTTAAATGCTAAGTTTTCCAATGAATATTCTCCACCGCTATCCAATCCGCATTTTCTAAATTTTTTCAATTTATCACGAATTGCATCAATTTCATCTAAAACTGAATCAGACTCTGTATCCAATTGATCGATCATGTATGCAAATGGTTTTGCTTTATCTGCAATCTCGGCATCATCAATCTGTATGTCTTGTGGTGTTGGTTGTTTTATCCATTTGTTATGCATTAAAGAATATACGCCGGTTGATGTGTGTGGTTCTTCTGAATCCTGAGCATACAATTCAATATCCATGTTTTTATATGTCAATGGATATTTCGAGTTCCATATGCTTTTTTTAGCCATCATCAGATTTCTAACTAAATCAACATTATCGTCAACGTCTGAGTAGTCAATAAGCACATGTAAGTCTATATCTGAGTTAGGAGTCCAATTATAATTAGCAGAAGAGCCAGTAAGTGTAATGTCCTTTATTGGGGCATCTACATCTAGATATTCATAGAAACGTAGTGCAATCTTCAATAAACCCGTACGGATCTTTTTTGGAATAGAATCATCTTTCCATAAAACGGGGCTTAGTTCTGACTGTGTTTCGTATTCGTTTATCATAATCCTAACATTTTTTCAAATGCCCAAATTTGTAGTTCATCATACCCGTCATCATACAGTTTCTCTAATTTTTCAGTATCATCGATACCTTCTACTGTATCATATAATGATTTCATTGTTTCAAACGTTTCATTGGATATAACGTTATTTGGATCTAATGTGTCTTTTGTTGTATCGTTATCTCCGGAGATATAATTAACTGCTTGTATTAGTAATGGTACAACAACGCCATTTGGATCATCTGTTTCATCAAATCCTAATTTCTCAACAACATCCTGCAGTTCGTTTGAAATGACGTCGAAACTTTTCAATCCAAATTTCATTTGTCCGAATAGTTTTAAAATAGACCCATCTACCGTTCCTTTAAAACGTTTTCCGTATTGGAATGCTTGAAATGCCTGAGTCAATTCATTGGCAATATACTTTCTATAATATAGGTTGTTATTAGCGTTAGCTGATTGATCGGCTACTTGTCTTGCTACTTTCTTATATGTTTTTGGGTCATCCAATTTCAATTTATTTAGTTTAGAAATAATTTCGCTGGTCGGTAATTCATTCAGTCGATTAGCTAATAGTCCCGGTGCCATCTTGTTTGCTTTAATCATTGATGCTGTCAATGTAGGACTAGCTTCTAGTTTCTTGCGATAACCGTATTTTAATGCATTTGCAAACTGTTCTGCGGTTTTAGCGGTTGCTCCGAAGTGTTTTTTGAGAAATCTAGTAGATCGTCCCCACATACTTCCGGTTACAACATCTAATGCAAAATTTGTTATTTTCCATGTCAATTTAAAAGGTAATTTCACTAACGTTACTGCACCTTTTCCTGCTAGCTTCGGCAATTTTGAGAAATCTGCTGCAACTTTTGCCAGGCCTGTTTTTGGCACTGGTGTTTTTCTTAATAGATTTTGTACATAGTCAGCCATTTCATCCATAACCGATGTTAGTTTGTTGAAATCTTCAAGACCCAATGCTTTCAATTGTTTTTCATAGCGTTTTAACTTTCTAGGAGTCATACGAATCAGTTCAGCTGCTGTATCTCCAAACTCTTCCATGGCTTTTAGATTAGCTCGAGTAATTTTACCTTCTTTAACAGCTTGTTCTAAATATGAATGCCATAATTTTGGATCTCCTTTTATAGCTCGTTTAATTGCTTTTGTTACCAATGCACTTCCAATGCTTTTGAATAATCCTTTGAGTCCAACTTTCATGAAAGATCCGGCTACTGGTATAACTGCTATAATTGATAACGCTCCGTCAATATATTTACCTCGATAAAAATATATTGCTGCATTTATAATGTCAATTACATCTCCAAACCCAGGAATAAATCCTAAAAAGTCTAATACGATTTGCACGTAATCTATAGTTTCCCATACTTCTTCGCCGGCTTTTTCCAAAGCGCTTTGATATTCTATAGATTCTGGACTATATTCTTTGCCATCTATAATCAATGATATACTAGAATCATCTTTTACTTGAACGGCCCAGGTCTTCGTAGTTTTTAAACTTCTAAAGTTATCTGCATCTACGACCCCAGCTTTATTATCGCTTCGCAATATTGCATGTTTCCCAGGAAGTATATTGTATATTTCAATTCGACTACCAAAATCTCCAATTTCTGGATATGATTGTTTCGCCCATTGTTTAAATCCTGGCCAAGATTCGACTTCTATGTTTGAACTCGATGTTAGTTTTGATTGAGCTGGACCTCCGTAGTTTCCTAAACTTCTAGACACATATTGACCGTTTCCTCCTGACCATTTAGATAATGCTGTAGTGCTTGCTGCTAATTCACGAGCGGTGATATCATCATCCTTAAGTTTATCAGTTAGTTCAGTATAATAAGATAATTTCAATGTTTTAACAGTAGCATCAATGCCTTGTTGTTCTGAGTTATAATTCTGAACGCCAACGGAGTTGAATGACTCGGCTCCTGACATTTTCCATGTTGTTGCTAACGGGTTAAATTTAGCATCAGTGTTTTCAGCTCGTTGCCATGCTTTGAAGAACTTTTGTTTTTCTGGAGTAATAGTAACCCCTAATTTTTTCATTATGCTGTCAAAAAATGACATTGGTGCTTGTTTTCCTAACATCAATTGCTTCCTATAATAGTGTCTTTAATATAAATATGATTATTTCCAAAAGAGCTGTATAAATATGATCATGAATGATAAACACAGAGACACTGCAGTTTTTGCATTGATTCCTTCTCCACGAAACCACCATGTTAACACAGTAAAAATAACAATACCTGTAACAAAGGATAAAAAGCGAGCGGGCCAGAACTGTCCTTGAAATGCATCTACCGCAGTGGCAGTGGCTCGCATGAATAACAAAGTGATTGGTACTCCTAACATGATTAACACCCAACGATATTGTTTTGCTAATGGCCATATGATCGGCCCATTCACTTGAAACCAAACTATAGCTTGGCCGAGTGCAAACATTAAGAATGCACTAAATATTACTTTGAAATTCATAATATATAATATGAAAAATCAACTAAAAATCAAAAACGATTATCTCGGTCTTTTCGTTGCTGTCTTTTTGATTTTTTAGTTTCAGGATTAGGATCTGTAGTAACTGGTTGTTCTACATGATAAACTGTATCAGTGATTATGATGTGAGTGGTATCATATACTGGAACCTTGATGTTGTCGACAACTGTATCGGTAACCGTAACGGTGTCTGTTATCGTGTTAACTATTATGGAATATACTTGTGGTTTAGTTTGTTTTAGATTGTTGATGATCGAATCTCGTTGCTCAAAATTTTCAATGATATTAAATAGTACTGAGTCTAGATCATCTGATAAAACTGCAGTGGAGTCTAAATGTGATTGTATAACATCATGTTCATAATCCAGAGAATTGGTAGTGTTATACAATTTCCAAAACATTGCAACTAATAAAACTAATGCACTTATAAAAACTAAATTTCTTTTCATTTGTTCAATGACTTTAATTCAACTAAAACTTGTATGTATTTTTCTTGAAGGTCTCGATTCTCTTTTTTTAGTATAGCAACTTCTTTTCGATACTCGGTAATATGATTTTCTAAAGTTACTTTGTTTTGATACCAAAGAGCTCCGGTAGCACATACTGATAAAAATAACAATGCTACTATAGGATTCGAAGCAAACTCCTTGAATGTTATGTTAGGCATTCCCGGCATTTCGATCTCCTTTGTGATTGTCTATTTTATCAAGAATATTGTTCAACTCGGCTGATTTGATAAATCCTGCCATTGAAGCATTTTTCAGAGCAGACATCAGTTGAAAGATAATAAATGGTATCACAATGGTTTCACTCAACCAACCGGTACCCGGGAAACCTTTTTCTACTGAAAGCAGCACAGCCAATATTGTTATCCATACTACTATGGTTCTCAACACTTTGATTGCTTTGCGAGTTTGGAAGCCTTCTCGTTTGGTTCCGGCTATTATACCAAATACTCCATCTAAAAGTATCACAGCAATTAAACCAATGAACTGTTCATAATTTTCAAGTGCTAAATCGAAAAAGTATGATGCAATAAATGTGCAGGCTGTTACTACCGCGCCTACTGCTATCTCTACTTTATGCTCTGCGGCATTATATATAATTGTCCAAAAATTTGTAGATTTCATTCGTTTCATAGTCCCATTAACATATCTAAAAGTTCAGGTTGAGGGAACAAGTCCCATTTGTCTTTTCTGGTATTAGTGTGTGTTAATAACCCTTTTACTCGTCCGTAAAATGCGTCTGAATTGAATTCGAAACCTTTTGCTCCTTTTTCTCGAACCCACTGAGGTAGGCCTTCTCTTATGTTGATTGAATCTCGTTCGGCAATAAACAGGATCCATTTTCTCATTTGTTCTATTTGAGTATCTGAATATCTATGCCACTCTCGGAAACCTCTGAATGGTTCTTTTAGAGTAACAATTTGCGAAGGGATGGCTCTGGTACCTACATATGTTTTTCCGTCTTTCAGCCATCCGAAGTTGCACACTTCTATTCCAACTGAATGTGTATGCATATGTTGTGATCCATTTTTACCTAGATGCCAACCATATCCGCCTTCTGGAATAGCTTGGAGTAATACGCCATCATAAGTATCATCGCCAGTATCAATTTTTTGACCTCCTAACACAAACTCTGTTCCAACCGCTCCTCTGCTGTCTTTAGCCCAACCATGAATTGTGTTATATGGATTATTCCAACCTGCGGTGTGATGTAAAAATGCATATTCTTTACGAGTTGGTCCTGCTTTGTATTCTCCAGCCGGAAGAAAGTTTGGAATAATTTTTAAATCGCCATGGCTAACAATTTGTTCTGAATTGTCAGTAGTTGCCAATCCCATTGCATCCCATGTGCTAGGACCAACAATACCATCGGCAGTTAATCCATTTTCAGATTGCCATGCTTTGACTGCTGCTTCGGTACCGCTTCCAAAAATACCATCTGCAGAAATTTCTAGGAATTCCTGGATTAGTTTAACTTGCGATCCTCGGCTTCCTTTTTGTATAATCATTTTTCAGATTCCTTTTCTGGTGATTTGATTGCATTGAATACACTGACAATTTTACCGCCAAACACATATCCACCAAACAGAACCATTGCGAATTCTAATGCATCTATAACGATTCGGAATTTATTTAAGTCTACGTTGTTGTCTCGGTGCATTCCTGCTACTGTCAACACTGTTAATACAGCATAATATGCAATAACCGAAATCATTAAGTATACACGACCTTGTGACCATTCTCTGGAATTTGTCTTGTTGTTGATTTCAGTTAAAATATCTCGAAAAAATTTCATGATGTTGTCCTAAACTTGTTTATTTTAATATAAATATAAACTCGGGACAGATTGCCACAGATTATTTTTTACAGATTATTAATTCCTGTTCATATGTTGTTAACGAATTAATGGTAATTTTTAGATTACCTAACCGAAATTCTCCAATATCACCAGAATCTTGTATAATCGCTGATAAATTTTGAATAAGATTTAAATCTTGTTGACTAAGTATCCTACTGTCTATCTCGACTAAAATGTTATTTTGTTTTTCAATGTCACTTGCAAGTACTCGTTCAGATAGATCATATGATGTATTTGGCTGTTCCAACGTGATATATTTCATTCTACTCTCATCTACATAGATTGTAGTACACCATGGCTCTAGAACTTCTATTAACTGTACATCTCGAGAATTTTTAAGGATAAGCCCAATATCATACTTCGGAGCATTTGACTTAGTACCCCATTTCCTGATGTAATTACGATTAGAAGCTAATTCTATTTGTTGTGTTCGGGTCTGATATTCTTCTGAAAATCTGGACGTCTTACTTACAAAGTGATAACAAATTGCATCTAATGCAGTAAAACAATTCATTCCTAACATCTTCCAACGTCGGATCAAATCATCATCTTCACAAAACATTGGATTAAACAGATTATCCATTCCTCCGATATCCAGTAGTTTGATTCTGGGCATACACATAAAAAATGTAATTCCGGGTTCTGTCTTACCGTGATATTCAGGTTGTTTAGAATCTACAAATTTGTATAATTTCTTTATATCGAACATATCCAAGTCGGTTCCTAAATCATATATCAATTTACCAGGTCGTTCGTGTCCTGCGAATATAGGAGGTTCTATTGTGGTATATGACACCACATTATTAGTACCTACATGTTTTTCTAAATTTTCTAGGAATCCTGGAGCTAAAACAATATCATTATGCAAATATGCTACATAATCTTTAGTAGCTAATTCTGCCGCTTTATTGAAAGTATCAGAGAATGTTTTATTTTCTATAGAATAAAAATACTTAAGATTATCATCCGTTAACGATTCTAACCATTCATGAGTTCCATCGGTTGACCCATAACTAACAAAACATATTTCTACATCTGGATATAACTTTCTTGTTATTTTGTAAAAATGCTTATTGTAATCTAAGTTGTTTTTTAAGCCTACTAGTAATGATATGTTGTTTTTCATATTAATTTCTTTTATTGAATAACATATACCAATTCCAACTAGTTATTAAACGATTGTCCATTTGCGATTCAGATGACTCTTTCGGGCTAGCTGTACATTTTAATGGAGATTCATAAATTCCAGAAATTTCAAAGCCATGGGTATACATAAAATATATAAAATTATCATAGTCAAACAATCCTCGATATATAAATGTATGACCCATGCGCCAGTTAGGCACACTTACAAACATTTTACCTCCATTTTTAATAATATCATAACAACGTTGAACGACTACCGATGGATTATATATATGTTCTAAAAAATCATTTGTTATTAAAAAATCATAATTTCGATCCAAATTTGAAATATCAAAATTATTCATCATATCAATAACTTCAAATCTACCAGTATATGATCTAGAATTAAATATTTCCTCAGCGCCAGGTTGATCAATAAATGTATAATCTAAATTATTTTTAGATGTTTTCATTATTTTTTGTCCTAATTCGCCTGGCCCACTTCCCAATTCAATTATTTTTGAAAACGTATTTGTATCAATTATATCAGATAAAATCTTAGCTTCATAATTATATCGTTCCTGCCAGCTTGGAATATCAACTCTACACTCTTCAGTAATTCCTAATAGTTCGGATTCATTTTTCCATTCATCCGCGTTTCCGAACTGATGTTTTGACTGTTCGTTTTTAAAAAATGTTAAATTTGGTTCTTCGTGAGTTCTAAATAATGACATAGTTGTTTTTCATATTAGTTGTTTATATAATTGTACGTGTAGTTCTGCAACGTTTTTACTGTCACATAAGGTTTTAATATTATCAGGTGTGTCAGTTTCGATATCTAAAATATTTCCATGAATATCAATAATATACATATATCCAGATACGTCACAACACCAGCCTTCTAATGTAGTTCTTCCTAATAGTATACCGGCTGTGAAATGCATTTGTTTCACAACATTTTCAGTATCCCAACGTTTATCTAAATATTTTATATTTGGATGATTGAAATTGTAACGACTTTCGCTCATTAAATACAAGTCCCAATCATTTTCAATACATTGAGCAACTAAATGTTGTACAGCTTTAAATCTGATAGGATCCATTACTTCTCCTACGAATATTCCAGAATACCGTTCTAGTTTCACAGCTTCTGCCGAATTAAATCTAGATGTGTCAATCGGATTATAAATCAATGAAACTTTATCTGCAGGAATTTTATAATCATTAACGAGCATATCCAATATTGGTTGTCGTATTGCAATGTAATGTGAAATACGCGAATTTAATACCGGATCTTCTGATCTTATTTCCGAATGTATAATACTAACGATTGGAGTATCTTTAAAGTGTTCTAACATGAATATATTAACTTGCGGCTGACTTGCTACTATTATATCATATTTTTCCGTAATATCCAAATTTGTAGTATCTAACTGACGTACATGTTGTAATTTCAATCTAACTTCATTTGTCCAATCAATTTGACGCATTGTGAATAACGTAACATCATGTCCTAACAAATCTAATTCGCGAGCTAATTCATAGTGGTAAAGTTCACTTCCTCCTAATCCATTTGCATTTAAACATCCTAAAAGTATCTTCATAATGATAGTTAATATTATATATAATAATGTATGTTATTTATTTTTTAAAGAATTAATAATAGATATATCATTAATAAATTGACCATTATTTAAGTATTTTTGATATTCTACTTTATCTTGATTTACGACAGCAGCTGCATATTGATATTGCGTATCTCGTGCAGCCTTTCCATTATCTGGATGACGATGTTCCCATATGATATCTGGAAAATATTTAATGCAGTTAGTAGCTTTACCTAAATCGATCCAAAAATTATCTGCATACATATGTAACAAATTGTTCGGAACCATATATCCTAAACTACCAATTATATTACTAGTCATACAAACTGCAGTTGGTAATCGTTCTCCTTGCAATAGATCATTTCCATAACAAATTCCTATATTATTGTTTTCATTAAAATATTTTAACATTAAACTTTCCCACTGACTTTGTATTACGTGATCATCACCAAAAAATGCAATGCATCTATAGGTATCTTTAAATTGTAATGCAGCTCGATTTAGTTTAGGAACAAATCGTTCATTTGGATTAATTGTATATATAACATTTTTATAACGATCGTAATAATGTTCATCATCATCATCTAGTGATATACATATATCAGAATAACCTTCGGTAAAATACATCCAATGTTGTATAAACCGTTCTACGTTTTTTTCTCGGCCTACCCCTGCCGATCGGGATGGAACTATAACTAGTATTTCTTTTTTCATAAAAAACTATTTATTATAAATATTAGAAAATAATTTAATGTCATTAAATAATGTAGTTGTATTCATACATTCGTATACAACTATACCATTATAATTTATATTACGTAACATATCTGCTAATTTAACGTGTTCTATAGAATTTTTAAAATTAGTTAAATTATTTTCCGAAACATGTACATGTTTTATATGTTTATGATATGCAGAGCATATATTCGATGGTATTTGTTTTTCATTTAAAATATTATGCGTGTCAATCATAGTTTTAATATTAGAAAATTTAGCATGCATTATAAAATTTACAATTTCAGCTACTGTAAAAAAATAGTTTCCGTTATAAATTCTAGAATTTGGTTCTAGTAAAAGTATTTGATTTCGTTCTCGTAGAATATTATCTATTATAGAAAATATTAATGTTAAACGATCAAAATCAAATTTATTATTTCTAATTGATGGGGCTCCTAGTACTAAATTTTTTATATTTAATTCATTACATATATCCGAAACTAATATTATGTGGTCTATAAATTCATTGTCGTATAACGATTTAATATCAGAATTATATAATATTGATTGAGTAGATAATATTTCAATATCATATGATTTATATAAACTTTGTAAATTATAAAGTTTAGACAGATTTACATCTTTCCAGTTAACATGTTTAGGAATAATAGTTTCTATAAAATTTATATTATTTTTCTGCAGATAATTTAATATAGACTCTAAATTATCTGTATTATTCCATGCTAATTCACTTATTCCTAGTTTCATTACATCCAAATTTGTTTATCAACTGTAGCTGGTAATATTTTAATATCTTTAAAAACCGTTCTCATTATTTTTTCTGGGTAAAAACAGTGTATGTTATTTTCAATTAAATTCCAATTACCCGTTGGTAATGATACCAATACTTCATTATCTTCAGGTTTTTGAATAAAATTTAACTCTTTTGTATTGTTTTGATTTGTTACAGTTTTTTGTATTTCATAATAATTTTCTAATAAATTATCATAAAAAGTATTCCATTTTTTCATAACATTTGGAGCTCCCATGCACCACCAGTCGCATATATCATTAGCATGAAATTTTAATTTACATTTAGAATCTATAGTACATTCTATACAGCCGCCGCCGCCACCTGCATGTACGTGTGTTCCTGAATTAACTATTAATAAATCTGTTATTTCAGATACATTAGCAATATCAACTAATGATATATTAAAATTAGAAACATCACTACGGCATAATAAAACTACATCATAGTCATCCATTTCTACTAAAGATGTTGCTTTTTGTCGAATGTAACACTGCGATGTTATTCTACTAAATGTTGCTTTATAATCAGCAGTATGTATATTAATTGGTAATTTTGCAGTGTACTTTAATTTATCAAAATAAGGCAGGTCATTCTTTGTTACGAATACAGATTTTACTGGTAAGCTTTCAGTTAAAGTTTTTACCGTTTGATATATATTTTCGTCGTGATATAATGCAAGATAAAAATCAGTTTCGAAATTTTTGCTAAACGTTTGCCAATCAGTAATTCTACTTAAAATATCTCGAGGTTCGCCAAATAAACAAACAGCAATTTTTTTATTCTTTATATGATATGTAGTTACGAAATTTTTAATTTCATTTAATACTTCATCTTTTGTTTTTATATACCCAACTGGATTTGAATTAGTTTTGAAATTATATTCTATCTGATTAGATTTTGTATCAATTTGTGATTTTTTTATATTGAATAATTCTAAAATTTTGGAAGTATGTATAGGTTCTGTAAATAAATTTATAGTATATGTTTTACTGTTTCTATACAAATTTAAACAATGATTAGTATCATGTACTAAATTATTTAGATTGTACCACTGATATGCAGAATTATAATTTATCTTATTGACATTATTGTTATTTAATAGGTCATATAAAATATTTTTCTTTATGTGATTTCCAAATAAAGCTGGTAATCGGATTGTTAGAAGTTTTTGGTATGATAGTGTAGATTCGACTAATTTTTCAAATAATAATCGATTAGATCCATACGATGGAGCTTTAACCTCTAATGCACATGATTCATCTGACAAAGTCGGGCAATCTGTATATACATCGATTGTAGAATATAAAATTACTGTTCCGTAATTCTTTTTTGAGATTACGTTTAGTATTTTAAATATATTATCTAGATCTAGTTGAGGATTTTTGTTTACTTTCCATTTTGTAGCCGGTAAACATGCTAAGTATAAATCGCATGGCCTACTTAAATCTAAATTCAAAAGTTCATTGATATTACTACTATTAAATTCATAATCAAATGAAATAGAATCTTTAAGAGTAGTTCCAATTAGTCCGGTGTTACCTATTAATAATTTCATTTTTTATAAAATCTTCTAAAATATATATTCCTTGTATTTTTCCTGTAACGCAGCTTATAATATTATCATGTTTTGTAATGATAGGATAACGTTCTGCGGATTCTGATTTTCGTTTTACTTTAATTGAAGTATAATATGATTTATATTCAAAATGTGTCTTAAAACCTCCATAGTAATACTGAATTTTGTCTTCTATTTTTGATCGTATATTGTTAATTACTGTGTGATTAATTGTGTTTTGATATTGTAATACATCTGATATTATATTACTAGTATATAATGGTGTATATTCAACATCAGTAATGGTGTATTTATTATCGTGATATGGATAAATAGAAAACAACGGTCCATCTATCATAGTAATTGAATCAAATTCAGTATTTACTAGTTTTTCATAAATTAATGTTAAACTTAGTTCAAAATAACATTTATCTATAGATTGTAACATGTTATTTGTAACATTAATTACATAATCATACTCAGCCGAAAGTTTATCTAGATCAAAAGAAGTTATCTCTCGTATAATTAAGTTATCAGATAAATGTTTTTTAAAAAAATTTTTAGATTTAATTGGATCTATATACTTTTCATCGACAATAACACTACCATCAACGTTTCGAAAACATGATATTGGCGTTTCTATAAATGGAATTTCTTCATGAAAAAATATGCTACGAAATGTACCAAAATCAATTAATGATTTATCTTTGGGTACTATATAGAAGTTATTTTTAATTGATTCTACTACTTCGGAGTAATCTTTTAAAAATAATTCAAATGTTTCATAACAAAGTTTTCTAGTTTTTTGATTTCTGCTATAATGAAATCCTTTGTGTAATCGATTTTGATTAAAAAATGAAGATCCATTAAAAATATCAGACTTATCAAAGATCGTTACGTCATGGAGGTCTTTTTTTAATTTATGTGCAATATGACATCCTAACCAACCTGCGCCCACGATTGCTATTTTCATTAAATGTCTCCTTTTATTGTTTCTTGCAATTTAACAAATTCTCTAACTTTAGCTCCCAGCTCTTGATCATTAGGGAATGAGTTAGCCAAACTTGTGATAATATCAAACTTTAGTTTTAAGTCCCAATCTTTAATCTTATCATTAATATTATTTTTTTCTAAATCTGTGTATATTTCGTTACTCATATCGTCTCGTAAAATTCGTTTTGTCGTTCTTGTCTTTCTATTTGTTTTGGATGAAATAAAGCCATCTCTAAAGCTTCGGGAAATTTTGTCCACGTTTTAAATCCTGTTATTTTTTCATGCACTTTACCTTCCCATTTAATTGCTGGGGAATTTCTGTAAAGTCTCATTTGATAATCAGGCCAATTCACCCATCCATGTTCATTTACTCTCCAGCCCCATTTTTGAATATGTGTTTCAGTTAGGCCTTCAACTGTGTTGACTCTAGGTACCATACAAACATCAAAATCGTTTGATTCTAAAATAGTAGGGAGATTTTCAATTAGATATTCATTTGGAATCTCATCTGCATCTATTTGAAAGATGTAGTCGCCTGAGCATTGTTGAGTGAGATTGTTTTTGAATTGAGCAAAGTCTTTGTTGAGTGGGTATTCAATAAAGTTAATAGTATCCTTTAATTTTTGCCCAACTAAATAAGTATAAACAGCGCCATCTAATTCTGCAGAATCTTGTTGCACAACAATCTCATCTTCCTCTCGTTTATGTTTGAGGAGGAATGGAATGAGACGTTTAATTTCCTCTATTTCATTGCAAACAGTTATTGCGTAGGAGATTTTCATTTTACTATATGTCTTGTAAGATTGTTTATTAAACCTATTGCTTCTCCGAAGTTTGTGTATATGATGGATGGTTCAGTGTCAAAAAGTTCAATATACCATCCAAAAGCATCTTCTTTTACTTCGTCGCTTGAATTAGAGATGAAACTTAAACCAGTTACTATATCCAATGTATAGTAATAGAATGGATGTTCAGTATCTTCCTCAACATGTTTTTCAAAACCTAGAAGTTGTATTTCTTTTTCTGTCATGACCTTCTTTCGTTTAATATGGTTTGTCTTTTAAAATGTAACATGCTTCTTAAAGAATCTACTTTCCATTTATATTCTATTGGTGTTGCGTTATTTCTTCTAAAATTATCTAAACATTTAGAAGCTGTGAATGTTTGTTCAATAGTTTCACAAGATTCTACTATACTCTTCAACCAATCCAAAATATCTCCGGGATGTTTACTTCTCATAACTTTTTCTTTATTATATGAAAAAATTTGTTATTCTCCAACCTTTTGCAGTTTAGGTAAATTTAGTTTAGGAAGTTTCAATTCCATTTGTTGTGGTATTGCTTGTAAATCTTTTGCAATTGTTTCAAACAATGCTTTATACTGTGTTTCCTGCACATGTTGTTTTTCAAAATTCTGATTCACATAGTATCGTTGTCGTTTACCAAGCTCCAACCATTTTTTATAGTTTTTCTGAACATCCTTCATCATCTTGATTGCATGTTTTGGATTAACTGTGAACCATTTAGCTCCATCTATTAAAAATTGATTTTGTGCTGTTTTATGTATAGGTGTTAATCCTCCTGCTAATCGGCATACATAATCTTCATGCAAGAAATCTTTCTGACCGGAATAATGTGGAGCAATGATAGGTTTACCTGTAGTTGAAAATTCTAAAAGTGGTCTTCCAAATCCTTCTGCTTTTGTGAATGACAGCATTGCTTTAACTTTAGGATGATTATACAACGCATTCATTTCCGTGTCAGTTAAATCCCCGTGCACAATATACACATTTGGCAATCGATGTGACTCAAACAAATCTTGTACTTGATTGATTTTATTCTCAATATCAAATCTGTCTGATACTGAATAGGTTGCGCCGCTAGTTTTTAGTATCAAAGCAGGTGCATTCTTTTTGTTTTTATATGCATCAAAGAACGTGTATAATAATCCGGATATATTTTTTCGATCTTCTCCTAATACTCCAGACAACCAATGTCCTACTGAAAGAAAACACCATGACTCTGGTATATCGTTGAGACTTGGTAATATTTGAGTTGGGTTCTGTGCACTTTCTGTTTCTGTGGAATACACTGATTTTCTAAAATATTCAGAAACTACCTGCAACTTGCAAGTGATAGTTAATCCGTGTTGTTTTGCAGTATCTTCAAACACTTGTTTGGTGAATTCACTTGGCACCACAACCGTATTCATGCGATTAATACTTTCAATCCACTCTTTCGGACAAGTATCTCCTTCTGTTCCTGCAGTTACTCCAATATTGTATTTACCCACCGGTTGAAATTCGTTTGGAACTGTTATTTGAACCCAAACATCAGGCTGTTCCTTTAAAGGTAATCCAATCATTGCCTGTTGCCAATGAATAGGCAGTGGATATGTAAATGGAGTGTTACCCCATGGCATCGAAACCAATTTAATATCCCACTCTTCGCTCATTAGTTCCATTGCATTGGTAATAAATTCGCGGGCATGGTGTCCGTAACCCGATTGTGTTGCTACTGGTGATGCTATAACTACTTTTCTCATTGGGTAATTCCTATATTTTCGTATTGTTTCAGTGTAACTGATTTAATAGTGTATCTGTTTGCTACATTTGGTTTATATTCAAATAGCTTTGCAATATCTCGTTTCATTGACTGTCCCATTTGTTCTGCCGTTAATCCGTTAGCTAAACAAAATTCTCTACCAGCTTCGCCACATTCTTTTCTTTTATCTGCTGACGTCTCATACCAATACATGATTGCATCGGCTACATCTGTAAATTTTACTCGATCATCAAATATATATGGTGTTGCTGGCGAACCTTGAAGCGATCGAGAAGCTGGAAATACTGGTTTTACCCATTCGCCGT
>Ga0099850_1000548_pt1 | contig 16937 bp, 13 predicted proteins | sample CB_VirMetaG_5_FD_79182 | JGI IMG/M metagenome (GOLD analysis project Ga0099850, IMG submission 79182) | Freshwater to marine saline gradient viral communities from Chesapeake Bay - CB_1508_1D Viral MetaG | ecosystem: Environmental > Aquatic > Marine > Coastal | place: USA: Chesapeake Bay... | reverse complement strand
TTGATCTAATCGACAGAGGAACTAGCATTACAATAAGCACGGACGCGGCAGATACTAGTTGGGAAGGTGTAACATATAGTTTTGATAACTATAATCATGCTACAGGTAAACCTAACACAAATACCAACTATGATCAGTACAAATTTAGTGGAAGAGATCAGTTTTATTTTATCGACGATGATGGAAATCTTATTGTTAGATTCAATGAAGATTATACATACACGGAGCCAAAATAAATAAATAAGGATGGGTAATAAAACATGGCAGATTTTAATCTAGGTAGAATTAAATTTAAATGGAGAGGTGCTTGGCAAACAGGCTACTCCTACATCAAAGACGATGTTGTACTACATGGTGGTATTTCTTATATAGTAAAAGAAAACCATACTTCTTCCAGCGTCGAAGGTGACTTTACAAGTGGCAAACTTGAAAAGATGGCCGGCGGTACTGAATGGAAGGGAAATTGGCAAGCGGCCACAGAATACAAGCGTGGTGATATTGTCAAGTACAAATCAAATGTCTACATTGTTGTTGAAGGACACACTTCAGGAAATGCGTTCGAAACTTCAACAAACAGTGATTCTAATCTTTATATTTCTGGTATTGAATATGACGGAGAATATAATAATTCTACCGAATACAATATCGGTAACCTAGTAACTTATGGAAATTCACTTTACCTAAACATCCAACACACAACAGGAGGAAACGCACCAAGCGGAACTCCACAAACAATTACCTATGCCGTAACAGTAAACACTGATTCTCTAGGCGGTACAGGCAACAATAGATATTACCTAGATGGTGTTCAAGCACCTGATTTGACTTTTGTTGAAGGCAATACATATGTTTTCAATCAAGACAACGGTACAAACGTTACCCATGCTTTACTTTTAAGCACAACTGCCAACGGTTCACATGCTGGTGGCGTACCTTATGAAGAAGGTGTTGAATACTACTTAGATGGTCAGGTACAATTAAGCAGAGCCGCTTATCTTTCAGGATTTGACAGTGCTACTACTAGACAAATAAGAATTACGGTTCCACAAACGGCTCCAAATAGTTTATACTACTACTGTGTAAATCATTCAGGCATGGCATTACAAGCAACTGCCGGAGACTATGGAACAATCACAGTTAATGAAAGTTCTGTTTACTGGGCACTGGTTGCTCCGGGAGCAGGATGGAGAGGTGAATATGATAATAGTAGTTCTTACTACTATCAAGACATTGTAAGATATGGTGGTTACTTATATATTGCCAAAACATCAAGTTCAGGTATTGTACCATCCAACACTAATAATTGGGATATTTTTGCTACCTCATACAATGAAAGAGGTGATTGGGATAATACAACAGTTTATGCATCGGGAGACGTTGTCAAGTACGGTGCGAAAAGATATATTGTAAAACAAAGACAAACGGTTCCAGTTGGTACAACACCAACAACTACACAATATTTTGAGGTGTTTGTACAATCATTTGAATATAGAGGCCTGTGGATGTTAAGTGCAGGAACATATTATCCAGGTGACATTGTACTAGAAGGTGGTAGATTATATGAAGCATTAGTAGTTCACAGTCCTACAAACTCAAATAACCCAAGTGACCCAGCCGCTGGTGGTGGTATTTGGCAAACATTCCTTCCTGGCATGAACTGGAGTGGAACATATAATGCTGGCACAACATATTTTAGAGACGATGTAGTAGAATACAATTTAAGTTCATATATTGCCTTAAGAGAAACCACAGGCGATACTCCTAATGTTTCTCCTAGTGATTGGAATCTAGTTGCACAAGGAAGTGCAGATACAATTACAACAACACGTGGTGATTTAATTGTTAGAGGAACTGTTGGAAACATTAGACTTCCTATAGGGCCAGCAGGTTCATATCTTTACAGTGACGGAACTGATGTAAAATGGGGTGCTCAAACACCACAACAAGATTACTTTGTTTCATTAACAGGTGATGATAACAATGACGGAAGAACACCAGCAACTGCATGGAGAACAATTAGACACGCCTGTGATGAAACATTTAATACAGGTCAGTGTATTGTACAAATTGCATCAGGTGTTTACACAGAACAATGTCCAATTAAAATTGGTAAAGGCGTTGTTGTAGAAGGTGGTGGACTAGGTGCCGTAACTGTTGCTCCAGATACCACAAATGACAATGGATTTGGTGTGGGAATTTCCGATGACGGATCAACACCTAATGCTAACGCAGATGTGTTCCATATGAACAATGGTGCAAGATTGCGTAATATTGTTTTCCGTAATTTCAGCACAGGCAGTGTAATGACTTCTTTGGATCCAGGATATGGGCCAAACGATACAAGCGTATGGATTACTTCACAGTCACCATATGTACAAAACTGTACAGCATTTATACCCGGTGGTACTGGACTAAAAATTGATGGTGGTCTACACAACGGTGGTTACAAATCCATGGTTGCCAATGACTGGACGCAGATCAACTCAGACGGTATTGGTGTACACGCACTTAACGATGGACGTTCTGAACTTGTTTCGGTGTTTACGTACTATTGTGCTGTAGGTTATCTAGCAGAAAGTGGCGGTAAGATTCGTTCAGTGAACGGATCCAGTGCATACGGTGAAGTTGCTGTTAAAGCAAGCGGTTTTTCACAATCAGAAAATCCACTAAGTGGTAACATCAGATTAGAAACACAACAACTTGACGCTATTCAAGAAATTCAAAACAATGTAATCTTTAATAAATCATTTAAAGATTCAACAGGTGATGTGTTTGCTGTTGGTTATACAGAACCAACTTGGTCAGGATCAGGTTATGCTTCATTTACCCAAGCAAATTCGTATATGTATTTTGCTAGATGGACAGGAAATTCTCTAGACTGGCAACAAACAATTGGTGAACCAACAAATGATAATGTTGGATTTACAGGTGAATTAAACTGTGTTACTGAAGACGAAGCCGGTGGTTACTATGCGGCTGGTAGAATTTATCAAAACTCTGTATACAAAGGATTTGTTGTTAAGTTTACAAGACTAGGTGAAGTAAACTGGCAGAAGGTAATTTCTGCAACAGATAATATTACAGGTATAACACACGACAAAGCACAAGGACTTTACGTTACAGGAAATCATACTTCTGAAGGTATTATGCTTGCAAAACTTTCAAATGGTGGTGTTATTCAATGGAGTGAAACACTTAACTATGATGATAGTACATTAAACAGTATTAGTGCTGTAAGCCTAGCATATGGTGCTGAAAGTTTATCAAGCACAGTTACATATGCTACAGAAGGTGCGGCAGATCTAGAAAACAAAATTTTCATAGGATTTAATGATTCAGTAGCAAATCAAACAGGTATTGCAGTTTATGATTCAAATGGAAACTACATTAAGAGTTTCCACTTTGGTGATTTTCAAATGTTTGATATGAAATTTGATAACACCGGTGAAGATGGATTGTATTTTGCAGTTGCTGGACAGTATGTAAGAAGTGTTACATCTTATGTTTACCCTCTTACTACATTAACATATGCAAGCGGAACACCAACAACAGTAGCACTTGTTAACGTTGGTGGTGGTCAAGGCGGAAGCACACGTATTTCACTAGACACTGGTGGTGCTACTTTAGACCAGAATGCTAATATTACAGCAGGATATCAATTATTCAGTTCTGGAACTGGTGTTGCAACAGTGGTTGCCAACCAGGGTGTATCAGGTAACGTTCATAACATCGACGTTAACATTACAGCAGGTTCGTTCCAAACTAGTGAAACAGTGCAGATGAGATCTCAACCTACTGTTACAAATTATGACAATCCTATTGTAGCAAGAATAAGATTAGACGGACAAGTAGCATGGCAGAAACAGTATGCTTCACTTAAAACAGGTAGATACACAGCGGTTGCTCCACTAGGCGATGAAATTTATGTTGTTGGTTCAATTGAAACTTCAGCAGGTAGTGGTGTATATAATGGTATTATTTCAAGTTTTGACAGCAGAGGTGTACACGCATTCAGTAGAGAATTATCAGATGACGGTTCTGGTGTTGAACTTAAAGCGATTGATGTTGACGGTGTTAACTTGCTTATGTCAGGACAAACCAACGGCACTAACGCTGGATTCTTTAACTTTAGTAGAACTGGATCAAGTTTTGGAACACTAGATGATTCAAGTGGATCATATCAATATATTACAGTATCTCCAACCATTCAAGATGCAACAGTGCTTGCTTATGTATTCCATGACATGGATCCTGCAGATGCTACCCTAACATTAACAGATACCAATGGTGTTGTTGATAACTCGCCAGACAAAGTTTTAAATGTACAAGCGGAAAGAGCAGGTTTTGCTAGTATTGGAACAGGTATTAGTTTTGCTGTAAACGGTTTAGAAAGAACAATCAAAGCAGGTTCTGTAGCATTCATTGATGGCGATCCAGAAACTTACTTTATTATTGGTGTAAGCAACTTCCAAGCACCTACCATTAACAGCGGAAACGATCAAAATGCAGTAGCACTCGTAACAGCAAACAAAACGTTCTTGCAAGACGAAGTGATTGGTTATATTAACGCAACTTATCCAAGTTTGGTTTACAATCAGGCAACTTGTAGAAGAGACGTTGGTTTAATTGTTGATGCTGTAATTCATGATTTAGATTTTGCAACAAACGGTGAAAGTGTTGATGCGGGTTACTCTTATTTTGATAATCCATCAGGAGTGTATGCCATTACAACACAAAAAGCAGAAACTGTTGCGGCTTTGACATATTTAAAAACAATTATTGCTGATGTTGTTAACGAGGCAGATCCTGCTCAGTCATATAGCGGAACTCAACAGATCAAAGACCCAGGTATTACAGCAGAAGCAGGATCAGATGTAAGAGCACAAAACCTTGTGCAAGTTGTTGTTGATATCATTAATATTGGTAAGACAGCGGCTCCTGCAAAAATTAATTATGGTAGTGCTAATATTGCACTTGATCCTAAGATTCCTTCAAACAAAACACCAAATGAAGGTGCTAGAATAATTTTCCGCGAAGCGTTCTCGCAAGTACGTATGACAGGACACGACTTCCTAGACATAGGTACTGGTGGTTTTGCTGATACAAACTATCCAGTTATTATTAAAGCAGATTATCAACAACAACCTAATCAGGAAAATGAAACTGTTTCACAAGGTGGAGGTAGAGTATTCTACGTAACCACTGACCAAGATGGTAACTTCCGAGTTGGTGACTACTTTAAAGTTGAACAGGCAACAGGTAGAGCAACACTAAGTTCTGAAGAATTCGACTTAACAGGTTTGAACGAACTACAACTTGGTAGTATCACAGCAGGTAAACAGGGTGCTACTATTAACGAATTCTCAACAGATCCAAACTTAACTGATATTTCAGATAACAGTGTTCCAACAGAAGGTGCTGTTTACAAGTTTGTTAAATCAGGATTTATGGGCACAGACGCAATGGTGCTTGCACGTGGTGCAACCAACCAGCGTCCAACAGAAACAATTGAGGGTATGTTGCGTTATAACACCACCCTTAAAACAATTGAGTTTTACGATGGTACAGACTGGGCAGTATCAGGCGGTGCTGGACTAAGCATTGTAAGTGTTACACCAAATATCTTTGACCCGGATGTAGATACAACTATTGAAATACTTGGTGACAAATTTACAGATCCAACCACTGTTGTTATTGGCGGAATAACAGTTCCAATTAGCCAGGTAACTTATGTAACTGAACAGGAAATTAGAGTAAGAACAGGAACAAGTTTATTCACTGGACTAGCGGCCGGACGTTACAATGTAGAACTTACAGCAAGCAACGGTTCAAAAACCACATTACCACGTGGTATTGAAGTAGACAATGCTCCTAACCCTAACACACCATCCGGTTCATTGGGTAGTTTCCAAGAAACCACTGCAATTAGCGTAAGTGTTGGTGCTACTGATCCTGACGGTGATACTATTGTTTACAGCATTGTAGCAGATCCAAACAGTCTGTTTACACAAAATGGTGGATCATTAAGCATCAACAGCGGAACTGGTGCTATTACAGGTACACTACCAAGTGTTCCTAGCACATCAACATACAACTTTACTGTAAGATTTTCTTCACAAGGAGAAAATGGCTCAGTAAGCACGGATGTAGTATACTCGATAGAAATTTTACAGAATACTGCTCCTACAATTACTTCACCAACTGTGGGACAAACTCCTGGTGGTGATGACGGTACAACACAGGACAGCACATATGGTACAACAAGCATACAAATTACTGCGGTTGAACCAGATGCTGGCCAAACATTAACTTATAGTGTTGTAAGTGATAGCAGTCAGTTGTTCAGCAACGGTCTAACACTTAATTCGGCGACAGGTTTAATTAGTGGTACTATTAATCACAGTTGGTTGAACAGAGCATACGATAGAACCGGTAGTGTTACTATTAGAGTTACTGACGATGCGGCATTCCCAGCAAGCGACGATGTTACATTTAATATCAAGGGTAGAACCACTTGGAGATATAGAACAATTATTAACAGAGGATACATGGCAGGCGGATATCGTTCAAGTGTTCCATGGCAGAACGTTAACAGAACCAACCATTCAAACGACACATCAAATAACCTAGGTAACATCATGGACCAACCAGGTACATACATGGACGGTGGATTTAGTGATGTGACAGGTTGGACATGGGGTAACGATCCTAGTTATCCAACAAACTCCAACAGAGGTTGGGCGTTTAACATGACAAACGACTCACGTAAAGGTTATAACGATGGTAACTTGAACATGAGCACTGGACGTAATGACCACGGTGTAAGTAACCAAGACACACAAAAAACAGTTATCACAGGTGGCGGCAGTGCAAACACTGATATTATGACACACTCAAGTGAAACAATGCGTACAAACGTTAATCAGTCAGGACTAGCAGAAGACTATGTTGGTGCGGCGTGGAGTGAAACTGCTGGTTATCACTGGAATGGTACTCACAGAAAGATTTCGTTCGCAACAGAATCATGGAGTGCGATGTTTGGTACACAAGGTACTCACAGTAAGGGACTAACAAGTAAATATGGTTACTACTACATTGGCCCACCAAACAACACACGTAACTTGGAAAAAGTTAATTCTTCCAATGATAGTTCAATAGGTACTATTGGTAACTATCCAAACGGACAGAACTCACAGGGTGAACATAACATGATGACAGGCCAGGATGCAGGTTATTCAATTGGTATGTGGCAGGGATCAAACGGTCAGGCTAACGACAGTTGGAAACTTACATTTTCAAACGATAGTATGAGTAACGGTAACAGCGGACAGGGTGCATTGCAACCAAAAGGACAACCAGGTTGTTCATCAGGTGCTTGCTTTAGTACAGGGATTAAACGATGAAACTATTATATTTTGGTAGAGAACAAGAAAACGGATATATGCGTACAGTCAAAGCCGAACAGGGCGGAATTGTAGCAGACATAGATGAACAAAATCTTGAGTATATTGATTGGTCTAGTTTCATTTACTTCAAAAAATTGACTGAAGAAGAATTCCAAAAAGGTGCAATGAATTCTATGAAGTCATATAACGAGTATTGGACTTGTGATCAAACCGGAGAAGTTTCTGATACCTGGAAACCAACAAAAACTTCAAATGTGGGCAAAGACACAGACCCTGAAGGTAACACCTGGACAAAACACAAAGTAGAGTGGACTCCAGAAGAGATGGCATTTATTTTAAACTATGATAAAGCATGGATGAATGGTAAAATTGCTACTTTTGCAATGATGGCGTACACTGGGTTGGATGTAGATAGAGGTCCTGTAGATAAAGAGACATGGAATTTGCAAATTACTCAGGCACTTGAATACAAAAAAACCAATAGTGCAGGAATACTAATCAAAGAACTGGCATCAGCAAAAGGTGTTACAGTTGCTAATTTAGCAGATAGTATAATTAAAAACAACGAAGAATACCAAAAGCGTGTTGCTAAAGTTCTAGGCTTATCTAACAAACTACGCCAAGAAATTAAAAATTGCAACACAGTAAGTGCATTACAGGAATTTGCAGAACGTTATCTAGAATTGTATTTTGGAAAAAAAGTTGAGCAAACTCCTGCAAGAAAATTATTCAAAAACATTTAACAGACATTTTAACTCTGATAACTAGTATTATTACTTAAAGGAGTTTAAATGTCTAACGAATTGTCAAAAAAAGATATAATTGATTTTTCTTTGGATTTTGATTATGCATACAGCCATTATCAAATGGGCAGTTATGTAGTCGATGTCAATATAACAGATTGGCGCAAAGCAAAACAATGCTTGATTGAAATCGAACATAGAACACAGTCAATAGAAGACAGAACCTATGATGATAAAAAGAAAGCCGCTCAAATTGAAATCAAAAAAGAAGAATTAGCACAAGAAACATCACCTGCAAGAAAAAAACTTCTAGAAATTGAGATTGAAGAGTTCCAAAATCATTTAGAACGTAACCGTCGTCGTATCGGACAGATCGAAAATGAACGTGATAGATTTATTGAAGAATTTAAAGCATTGATGCCTGACAAAACTTCTATGGAAGATATGAAAAACAATATTGAAGAAAAAGAAAGAGAATATTGGATTTCAAGAATGGGCAAACAGGCCGCTATGGAAATGCTTGCATATGGAAAAATTGGTACTGGTAATTTAGAAAGCATAATGCATATGCCGCACCAAGATCAAGCAAAAATTATTAGAGGTGCATTAGAATATACCAAACAATTTGAAACTGGTATTGTGGCTATTGAAAAAGATGTGGAACAAAGACTTTTAAATATGCTTAAGGAAAAACAAGACTTAGACCTAGTGCCTAAGTTAGAGGACACAGTACAACAAAATGCAAAACTTCTCGATTCCCCTGAATCCTAAACTTGACTATCAGAGTTTTACCGAAAGGTTTATACCCTTTTTAGAAAAACATAAAGAATATATATACGATGTATATTTTACAAGTCGTATACCTCCGTTTGGTCAAGACGCCATGGGAGATGTTTTTCACCAAGGGGATTGGTCAGCCATTAGCCAAAATGCAGTTCAAATTCAAGAAATATTAGGTATACCTGTAAGTGCAACTTTCAATAACATAAATGTTGCTCCAACGATGCAAAACCTACATACTTGGTGTAAAAATTTTGCACCTATGTATGAAGCAGGAGTCCGCATTGCAACTTTACCACATACTATATGGATGCTTCAGGGAGTTATTCAAAAACAATTTCCAGAATTACGTGTTAAGAATACAATTTTAAGAAATGTGCAACGTGCTAACGAAGTTGTCAAACTTGCTGAAGCAGGATTTTATTACGTAAATCTTGACAGAGATCTTATGCGTGATAGAGATAAACTTTTAGAAATCAAAGAAGCAAAAGAATATGTAAGAAAAAATATTTGTCCTGATTTTAAAATAAGTTTACTAGCAAACGAAGGATGTTGGGGAAACTGTCCGGTACAAGACGAACACTTTGAATTCAATTTTTCTAGATCAGAATCAAATAATCAAACATTTTTTATGGATCCAATATCTAAACCTACCTGTCCTAAATGGGACGCAATGGACCCGGCGGCTTCACTTAAAGTTGCAAACTTCACTCCATGGAGAGAAGATTGGTTAGAACTTATGGATTTAGGTATTGATGTGTTTAAAATGCATGGTAGAGAAAGTGCAGATAGATTATGGGAAACAGTTGATTTAGTTGAAAAGTTTGTAAACAAACAAGAAATATTATTTGACAACTTTAATGAATTTATCGAAGTGGGCGATTTAGAAAATAAACCAATTAAAGTATGGCGTGATAAAATTAAAAATTGTAAATTTAATTGTTGGAAATGTCATTACTGCGAAGATGTTGTTAGTGCTAAAACTAAAAATAAATTTATTACAGCAATTAATAATGCATATGAAAAAAGCATAAATGAAGAAAGTAAATGCAGTGATTTTACTTTAAATATTGAAGGTCTTACTAGTAATAAGATTAAGCATTTTTTGAATAATCTATGTAACACAAAAGATGTAAGATACTTAGAAGTAGGTACTTGGCATGGCGCAACCTTTTGTAGTGCTATAGAAAATAATAATGTACAAGCAATTTGTATAGATAGTTGGCACACCAATACTATAGAACCTATGAGAGAAGTAGAAGGTTGGAAAAGCAAAGATGGGAATCCTTTGGAAATATTTCAAAAAAATCTTCAAAGTGTAAAAGGTAAAAATAATGTACAAGGGTTTAACGAACCAGTTGAAAGTTTAGACTTGACAAAGATTCCATATACTTGTAATATTGTATTTTATGATGGTGATCATAGTTTTGAATCAACAAAAAACTTTTTGGATAGATATTATGAAAAGTTCGAAGAAACACTGATTTTAATTGTTGACGATTGGAATTGGCCACAGATTAAAAATGCAACACAGCAACATATTGAACAAAAAGAATATAAAGTACTGTATGAAAAACTTATAGAAACAACAGGAGAAGATCCACAAGATTTTTGGAACGGTTTAGGAATATTTGTGCTAAGGAAAAAAAAAGAAAATATTACATAATGGAACCATATAGACTCATAAAAAATTTTATTCAACCAGAAACTGCACATTTTCTATACGAATATCTTGAATTCAGTACCAAAGTCTATATTAAAGAAGGTGATCCAATGGCCACTCAAGGCGATTCAATGGTTCCTGGTTGTTTAGGTCCTCGAAGTGGTGATTTGACATTTGATAGTTTTTTAAATTTCATGCACAAAAAAGTAGAAAGTTTAACTAATAAAGTTCTTTACCCAACATATACCTATGCTAGATTATATGTTAGCGGTAATGCTATGCCAAAGCATAGAGATAGACCTGCTTGTGAATATAGTTTGACTGTGAAATTAAGTGACAATAAAAAAGGTAATTGGCCAATTGTAATTGAAGATGAAGAAGTTTATCTAGATGACGGTGATGCTGTGCTTTACAAAGGTTGTGAAGTAATGCATTGGCGTAATAAATGTGATATAGACGATTATAAATTAGGTCAAGTTTTTTTGCATTATGTAGATGCTAACGGTCCTTATGCTTTAGAAAAGTATGACCGTTATTATGACAAAGGTATCTACTTTGAAAAAGACATTAAGGAATTTTTATAATGCAAATAAATCCTATATGGCCTACTTTTGTTGGAGTAGCACAGCGAGATGAAAACCTCTGTGGCGACCATAAGGAAATTTACGATCTCATAAAAAGTTTAGAAGGTAAACAAAGCATAGATAATGGTGAGGGATTAGGATTTGTAACTGACGGACTTCTGCATAAATTCAGTCAACTAGATAGATTAAATTCTTGGTTAATAGATCAAGTAAATGAATTTTCAAAAAACATTGGTTGGGATATAGATAAAGAAGATATTTTTATCTCTAATAGTTGGGCAGTTGTAAGTAAAAATGGTGCCAGCACACATAAACCACATATTCATGCTAACACACTATTAAGTGCAGTTTATTACCTTAATGCTCCGCAGGGAAGTGCACCATTAGGATTATTACAGCCTAATTTAAAATGGGAAAGTTGGCAACCGGATTTTATAGAAAGAAATTCAATTACCGAAGGTGAATATTATGTTCCCGCCAAAACAGGTCAGTGTGTGTTATTTAGAAGTAATATTCCGCATATGACCGGACAAAATTCTTTTAGTGATATGAGTGAATTGCAAGAACGTGTTGTTATCCCTTATACATTTAATTTGAAAAATTTAGGTAAAAAATCTAGAGGTAGACACTATGGAATCTAAAATTATAGGTTTATTTCCTACAGGATTTGTTGAATACAAATTACAATTTACAGATCAAGAAATACAAAACATGATAGATAGTGTTCAATGGATGAATCACAAACAAGGATATGAAGAATTTCCTATATATCAAATTTCAAAACAGGATCTACAAAATCAAGAGTCATTTAAAAAACTAGCAGATACAGTTATTAAATGTGGATTGAATTATTGTGAAAAAATAGGTTACAAACCAGAAAATCTTTACATTACAAGCATGTGGATGAATAAATTTTCCAACAGTCAAAGTATAGGTCCACATACCCATACTAACAGTTTACTAAGCGGAGTGTATTATCTTAATAGCAATCCAGAACAAGGTGGCACAGAGTTTTACAATCCGATAAGTAAAATGAGAAACAGTATCAGTGTTACTAGAGATGGCAACAGTCCGTTTTTAACTGATAGGGTGGCTAGCAGTGCTGAACCTAATAAAATGGTTATTTGGCCAAGTTATGTTGAGCATAGAAGTGAAAAAAATATTACAAATAAAATAAGATATACATTAAGTTTTAATTTGTTGCCAACAAAATTAGGTAATCAAGAACATTTTAACTATGCGGAGATAAAATGATAAAGAACATTTGCATACTAGGCGGAGGAACAAGCGGTTATCTAACCGCGGCCTATTTGCGTAACACAATACCCGAGGCTGTAAAAATTACGCTTATTGAAAGTAGTAAAGTTGGTATAATAGGCGTAGGAGAAGGAACACAACCATATACAACAGAATTTTTGAGAAAATGCGGCCTACAACCAATTGATTGGATGAAAAAAGCACGTGCTACTTATAAATTAGGTGTTGAATTTACGGGGTGGAGCGATCAACCCTATTTTGTTGATAATGATGATTATGGTAGTTTTGTTCTAGGGCCGGAAATTCCCACATTCAACTACTGGATGTCAAAAAGTAAAAAAGAATTTTTTGATTTCGTTCAAAGTTATAGGCTTGCTAAAGCAAACAAAAGTCCTAAAATTAATCATGCTATGGATTTCACCCACGGATTTATTACGCCTAGTTGGGACGCAGTGCATTTTGATGCATATAAAATTGGTGAAAGTATCAAAGAGTTAATTAAAGAAAAAATTGAAATAATAGATACAGAAATCAAAGAAGTCGATACATATGAAAAAGGTATTAAATGTCTTAGAGATGAGGGTGGTGCAGAATATAGTGCTGATCTGTATATAGATTGCAGTGGATTTAAAAGTTTACTTTTAGGTAAAACTTTAGGTGTGAGATTTTTAGACGAAACAGATAACTTACCATGTAATAGTGCTGTTGCAATACCTACACAATACAAAAACCCACAAGAAGAATGCCATCCCTATACAAAAGCAACTACCATGAAACACGGTTGGCGTTGGACTATTCCTACCTATGAACGTATCGGTAACGGTTATGTTTACAGTGACAAATATTGTTCAAAAGAAAAAGCAGAAGAAGAACTAAGAGAAGCAATAGGCGAATACGATGCAGAGGCCAGACATTTGCAGATGCGTATAGGAACTCATGAGGGCATAGCACATGAAAATGTAATAGCAATTGGTTTAAGTGCAGGTTTTGTTGAGCCATTAGAAGCCACAGGAATAACATTTACAACAAAAGCAGTAGAATTTTTAGTTGAGAGTCTTAGACACAGTGATGGAAGATGGACACCACAAAATTTACATTTTATCAATACCGAATGGTTGAAAATGTACTACGAAATTCGAGATTTTATTTTTACTCACTACAAATTTGCAAGCAGAAAAGATACACAATTTTGGAGAGATGTAACATCTAAAGAATTACCCGATACAGCAAAAAAACGTTTAGATAAGTTTGTTCCAGGACCAAAAGATAGTATGTTTATCCCAGGCATTACAAGTATGTTTCATACAGGACAATGGTTTGAAATGTTGTATGGTAGCGATTTTTATGGAAAAAGTTTGGCATTTCTAAGCGATGATTACATCAAATACACGGAAAGTTATGTTGATGTTGAAAATTATCGCATTGAAAGAATGATGCGTGATCTAGATAATCACTATGACTACCTAACCAAATGGTATAAGAACATATAAATACTATCATGAGCATGATTAAGAAATTTTACACAACACAAATATACGAAGTAACAGACACAACTGGTACTGCTAGTTTTAGAATGGGTCCTTTTTTTACAGAACAGGTAAGAATAGCCACAAGTAATCTAGACTTCCATGTGGTGTTTACCAGTGATCCTAATCAACTTAATACATTGCTTGTCGCAGAAAATTATGATCTGATTATTCCTAGGAACAGTGTAGAAATCATGCCAAATATCAGAGGCGGTTTTATTGCTGTTCGTCCTATAAAATACGAGCAAGATAGCACATTTGTTGATGGTAAAATCTCTATCACAGAAATTGATTTGCTCTATGACACAAGAAGATAATCTTTATAAAATTTTAGGTGTATTTCCTAGTGCTTCAGATAGGGAAATAAAAGAAGCATACAGGAAGTTGTCAATGAAACATCATCCTGATCGCGGTGGTGATCCTCAAGTTTTTCAAAAAATTAATGATGCTTATTCTATCCTAGGTAATCCAGACAAAAGAAATAGATATGATATTATGATAAACCTTGTGAAAATAGGAGCATCGGATGTGCAAATATTGGATAATACTGGAAAAGTAAAATTTAATATTAAACAGGGTTTAGGTACTATATCAATTCAAGAAATTAAGTAAATTTTTTCTTAACATGGAAATTATTTTTATAGGCTTCGTCGCCCGCATTTCCTAATATAATCTGATGTGATTTCCATTCATCATAATTTGTTTCACTAATTTCCATTTCCCAGTCTTGACGTTTAAATGGTATAATCTGTATCATTGGGGTTTTGATGGTAAAATCAAAACTTTTACCTTCAGATAGATGTAAAACGAATGGAAAATTAATAGGAACCCTGTAGGTATCAGTATCAACAATACCACTTAGAGATTGATATACATCGGTTGGGACATTTAATGGGTGTGTAAAAAAGCAACTCCATCCTGGTGGTGTTTCTATAATCCATGGACTTGCAAATTTTAGAACTGGTTTATTTGCCCACGGTGCTTGATCAAACTGTCCAACAGCATGGGAACTCATAAACATGCTTCCAACTCCTGATTTTGAAACCATACCGTTACCGTTATTGGTCACTTTTAACTCACTGCAAAAATTTATAAAGTAACCACTTGTAATAGCATCAAGAAATGGCGGACATTTTTTGACCGTAGGCATTGTATCAATAGGCCCACCTAGATTTTTTGTCTTTTTAAACCATTCAGGAACCATTTTAGTTGCAGGTACAGGATCTGGTATGCTATCCCAGTTATCAAACTTATCCATTATAACCTGTTGTGCTGTTAAACTGTTAATAGGTCCGGGAGGTTTGGTAAATCTTATCTTCAATTTGTTCATTGTAAAATTACTTAGCAGATAATTATTACTATGAATAACGAATTGAACATCAGTGGTATATTTCCAATACCTATAGCAACCACACAAATTGACTTACCAGATATCAGTCAGGTAAATTGGGTTCAGGGTGATGAATTTTTACAGAGCGAAGATGATCTTCATACAAGAGAGTTTATGAAAGACACTGTTATAAAAATCTTAGACAGCGCCTGTGCTTTTGCTGAAAATATAGGTTGGAGAAAAGAACAGTATTTTATTACTCAGATGTGGGCAAACAAATATTCTCCTAACACATCAGTGAAAAAAGGGGGAAACATACACGCACACTTTCATTCAAACAGTTTACTAAGTGGTGTTTTGTATTTTGACGAAAATACACCAACAAGAATTTTCAATCATGATAAAACCAGACAAATTATCAAAACTAGCAGTGCTGAAAACACACCATTTACCAGTGAAATATTCACAGTAAATGCAAAGCCGGGCCGATTACTGCTTTTTCCAAGTTATTTGGTGCATGATAGCGAACCTAGCGATAAAGAACGTGTAACTATAGCGTTTAATATACTGCCCACTAGCCTAGGTATTAAGATGGACTACAATTATCTCGATCTTTCAAAGTGCCAATCCTAACTAAATACATGCAATAGGAGTGTTGCATGGCAAAAATACGTAAAATTAGCGTCGGTAGTGGACTAGCGTCAGTTGCGGCGTTTCACGGTTTTGATGTGGACGCTGATGGAAATTTAATTTACACAAAAAGCACAAATTCTGTTGACATAGAAAACGGTGATCAGCAGGAAGTTTACAGAATGTACGAAGTGTCAACCAAAGGTGTTGAATGGAAAATCAACGAAGATGGTGAGTTGGTATTTGAATATGATAACAATGAATAAATACATGCAAATTATAGGATTTTAAACAATGGCAATCAGCACAGTATCATTAGGAAAAGTTAAATTTAATTGGAAGGGCGACTGGACACAGTCAACTGCCTATGTAAAGGACGATGTAGTCAAATACGGTCCTAATGTATATACCTGTTTAACTGCACACACAAGTCAAGCAACTTTTGCTCCTGATTCAGCAAAATGGGACTTGATGGTTGCTGGTTTTGAAAATGCTGGCATTTGGAACAGTGGTACACTATACAAAGTAGGACAAACTGTAACCTATGGTGGTGCTGTTTATATTGCACTACAAGAATCGACAAATCAAAATCCATACACTGCGGCGGCATACTGGCAAAAGTTTGTTGATGGTCAGCAGTTTGAAGGTGATTATGACAATATTGTTGATTATCAAAAAGGTGACATTATAACATATGGTGGATATTCGTATGTTTCCAAACAAAATTCAACAGGAAATTTGCCAACAAATACAACTTACTGGGACATTTACATAAAAGGTTACAGAGATAGAGGGATATTTAATACAGGTACACTTTATCTACCAGGTGATGTTGTATTATGGGGCGGAAACAAATATATTGTAAAAGAAGGACAACCCACTTCAGGAAACGATCCAGATTCTACTACATATTGGACAAAAATTTTAAATGGTATTACATATAGAAATGATTGGCAATCCGTAACAGAATATTTTCCTGGAGATGTTGTAAAGTTTGGAGGGAAACTTTATATTTGTC
>Ga0099850_1000544_pt1 | contig 16983 bp, 9 predicted proteins | sample CB_VirMetaG_5_FD_79182 | JGI IMG/M metagenome (GOLD analysis project Ga0099850, IMG submission 79182) | Freshwater to marine saline gradient viral communities from Chesapeake Bay - CB_1508_1D Viral MetaG | ecosystem: Environmental > Aquatic > Marine > Coastal | place: USA: Chesapeake Bay... | reverse complement strand
AGCAGTTTTAAGTTTGGAACCTGGGTTCTCACGCTTGTAAGCATTAACTGCTTTCTGACTCATACCATGAGTCTTATCTTTTTTATTGACTGCTTGCCAATCCTCACCAAGTTCTTCTCTCCAATCTGAAAACTCTTCCTTTCTTACTTTTGTCTTGCTAGGTCCTTTAAACGCTTGTGTTCCAGTAAACTTTTTGCCATCAGGAGTTGGAACAAATTCTCCATACTCTCCCTTGTGCTTATCATTATGTTCTACATCACCATCAACGTCAGTATCAATTCTTTTTACTGCTTTTGCAACTACCTTTTTGATATCACCAGTAGGAACTTCAATGTCCCCATGAACATTTTTTGATTCGCCAACTGGAACGCAATTGGGAACTACTTTCTTACCCTTCTTCTTCATTCCCTTTTGAGTATAACCAACCCAACACTTCTCATCAATGGGTTGTCCACCTTGAATTGGATCAGGTTCAATAAGATTTACTGTTTCAATTTCAAGTGCTTTAAAGTCATCTCTCCAGTTTGAGAAGTCATAACTCTCAGACTTATTGCCCCAGTTAGCAGCACCGACCTTACGACACTTTACAAGTGCTCCAGAAGCATATGCACTTGGCCAAACAGAGTAACGAGACTTGACTTTATTGTAGCAAGCGTCTTTCTTGCCACTACCCTTACCTGGTTTATCCTTTGCTTCTGTTACTTCTACTTCTTCTTTTTTCATCTTTCTAGCATCATCTTTTGCGAAAATTTTTGCTTGTAATTTTTTATAGTTATCATATTTTCTAACAATATCAGAATGTCTTTTCTTTTGATCATCCGTTCTTGTATCCTTTCTTTTAATAGAAACTATGTTAGGTTTCTCTTTTTTATAATGAGAAGCAGGAATATTTCCATCCTTATCACGTTTAACGTCTGAGGTTGCACCTCTATAAGAAACTTTCTTATTACTAGTCTGACCCTGACGAATTGAAGATCCCTCAATAATTTCTACTTCTTCTTTTTTCATTTTCTTTTTAGGGTCTGTAGAGACATATGTTGGTTTTGCGGCACCAGACTTTTGTTGTTGACCAGGATCCGCTTTCTTTTTTCTTCTTTGAGCAGAAAGTCTCTCTGCCTTACTCATACTTGCTCTTTTTGAAGAAGAGACACACTTGGGAGTTCCTTCACCAGGTTCGTCACTTGCACAGGTTCCACCCGTCACAACATTGACCCATCCTTTCTTACCATCTTTTGATTTGGACTTTCCGAACCAATCGCGGAGTCCCTCCTCATTTACCATTTTTTAAGAAGATTACTCTTTATTATTTAGAAAACCTTGTTTGAGTAGTTTTTGTAACTCAGTGGTTGATCCAACAAATACAGCATTATTGGTAACATTATTGTTAGTAGTTTTTACAGATTCATCCTCAACTTCTTTGAGTTTTTTCTGCAAGTCAATCAATTTATCTGTTGTATCCGCAACACTTTTAATCAATTGTCCGGCAACTTCATATGCTCTTGGACTTCCACCTTCACCAGCAAGTTCCATGATTCCATTAATTGCCTCTTGCCCCTTTTCAATTAAAGAATAAAGATTGGCACGGGTATACTCATAGTCCTTTTCAATATCAGGACCTTTCGGTTTTATATTTTGAATTTCAGATGAAACTTTTTCCGCTTTTACAATGCTACTTTCCACATTGAGTGCCTCATCGATAGAATCATAATTATCAGACATAATTTATCAAATATCCTGTTGTTGTGTTGGACTATATGATTTGGAATCAGTAAACATTTCCCAAGACTCACTGAAACCAAAATCATCATCTGGACCAGCGCTGACAGGATTTGGTGTAACAGTATATCTCATTTCACGTTTTGCTGTTGAAGTATCTGAACCAGCATAAACGTCTGCCTGAACTTTACGAATAAGACCATCCGTAGTTTCTGCGATAGGACCGAACAGATAAGTCTTTGCAGTAAATCTTAAGGTATATATTAAAGCTCTTCTGACTGTGAAGTCTCCTTCATAGTCATCTTGCATATCAATACTGTCTAGAACAACAGGAACATCCTTCTTTTCTCCAATAGAATCAACTAAGTCTAATGTAAGATTGAATGATGGTTGAAAAAATGGCAATATCTGCTCAACGATTTGGAGAGCATCATCACTTAACTTTGTGTATATTGCTAACTCAAATCCAATATTATATGGGACTGGCATATAGACTTTTTTAATATTACCAGAGGTGTCAGAAGCTTTGAATGTTTGTGTTACTCCCGCTTTTCTTGAAGGATCATATTGTATAGATGTCATTTCAAATGACATTCTTGGAAGAGTGATAGCAATTCCTTTTTTTAACTCTGCCTGTTGTTCTATTTTTGCTAAGAACTTTTGCATCGGACCATAAGATAGTCCAACCTTAGTCTCATCAACTACGTTATTATTTTTATCTTCGTGTCTGATGTAAATATTATTAAAAAGAGTTCCGAAACTAACAATAGTTTTTCTTATGATTTCGTGATAAAAATAAGTTCCTAACATTAATATTCTCCAAATGGATTGCTTTCCGTAAAGTCTAATATTGAATCTGCTTCTGTTTCTATTTCATCATTGAAATCATAAGTTTCGCGTCCATTTTCATAATTATCATTATCATAGGATTTAAGTATATAGGTTGCGGTTGATGCTGCTCCAGTTATAACTTCTCCTGGAGAGAATTGTCCATCATTTACTCCAACATGAAGTTCTATTGGAGGATTTACAATATCCAAATCTGGTCTATATGTTATAGACTTTATTCTTGCGGTTGTTCCTGACAGAGAACCAGTTACAATTTCAGAAATCTGATACGTCCCAATTCCTGTTGTAGATACACCAGATATTGTGACAGTTGGATTTTCTGTGTATCCATAACCAGCATTTGTTATTTGTAAAGAGGAAATGGTGCCAGTATTTGATATCGACGCTTCTGCCGTTGCTGTTTGTCCAACAGAAGGTCCATTTATGGTAACAGTTGGCACTATGAAATAACCACTTCCAGGATTGGAGACTGTAAGAGTTTGAACTCCATTATCAACAATAACTGCTGTTGCAGCAGCACCAGTTCCTCCACCACCTGTTATTGTAACTGTTGGTGGACTTGTAGATGTATATCCAGAACCTGCATTGGTTATTCTTATTTCTTTTACAGACTTAATACCACCGACAGATGTTGTTATTGCAACTGCTGTGGCAGTTGTTCCACTTGTTGGAGCAGAAATAGCAACTGTTGGTGTTGTACTATAGTCATATCCATCATCAGACAATACAATCCTTCCAACCATTCCAGCACCACCCATTGATGCGGTTGCGGTAGCATTAATAGTGTTTGGAATTAATGTTAAAGTCGTTATGTAACCCTCATTCACTACTTTATTATCAATCTCAACTATGGATGTATCAATATCTTCATTTTCATACTCAAATAGTTCACACTGCAATTCATAGACATAAGTTTTACCTAACTGATAAAATGGTTTTTCCGATTCAACTCTTTTAATTTCAAATAATCTTTCTCCTAAGGGGAAATATATTAAATCCCCCTCTTTAGGTCTTGACACCAACTTCAAATCATACTCTGTAATATTGCCTTCATTAATTCCAAATTGAATTCCTTGTAAAAATGGTGTTATAAATTCCTGAAATCTTTCTTGAGAAATTACTAGATTTATTTCATTTTTCAATCTCAATCCAAATTTAGTCATTATATCTGATCCAGGAGCATATCCCTCATAGTTGTCTAGATATGCTTCAATAATAAAATTATCATCAAACTTAGAAGAGGTAACCTCTCTCAAAATATCATCGGTCTTCAAAAATTTTCTAGGAAGATAATATACATCAATCCCGTAAATTTTTAACTGCTCATTAATAAGGTCTTGTATTAAAAATTGTTCTCCAGCAGAACCTTGTAGAAAGAAAGGATTGAGTGCCATAATTATCCAATAAAATCTAATGGTGGTAATTCATATTCCATGGTCATTCTTTGTTTAATATCATCAAGTTCTCTTTCAGCATCTTCATAGAGTTGTCTACCATTCAGTTCTATTCCACCTGGCAGTTTTACACCATTAAATTTGATAAGATTCTGACCCCACTGTCTCTTTATGAGAGCAGTTAAATACTTCTTGACAAAACTATCATTATATATTTGGGTAAATGATGCTGGATCTAGTGCTCTATAACACTCTAGTACTATGAAGTCATTCGCTGTCTGAGATCCCCAGTCTATATCAAGATATAATCTGTCTTGTCTTTTATTAAAACGTACCTGTTTATCAGTCGTCAAAAGAAAATCTATATCTTCCAAATAAGACTTAACCATGGAATATTGTAAAAGTTCTACAGAGTTAAAATAATATAAGTCATTTAAGAACAGTTGATACTTAATACTAAACATTCCACCTGAAATAGAACTAGTATCAAGTTTAAATATTCTTTCAATACCAATAACAGAATCTGGAACTTGAATATAATTAGAATTTTCGTAGAAACTGAATGTTGTTGCAGTCCCAACAATAGTTGATGTACCAGTTGTGGTTACAATACCAACACCATCAGTACCTTTTGCTCTACCTCTATTAATGTCATCACTCGTTATTTTATATTTCAAATACATTTTTTCGACACCATCAAAGTGTCTTTCATTAAAGTACTGTATAGCATCATCAACGAGATCATCTATCTGATCATCATCAACATTGATTTCCAATACAGGAGCACCTAGTCTTCTTAGACAGTAATCAATAAGTCCTTGTCTTGTGGATGGTTTAGCCATTAGAATTGTCCTCCATCTATGACCGAAGACCACCTAGGTAGTCCAGCATCATTTGTGGTAAGTATTAAATTTGTTGTTGTTAAAGTTTCTGTTTCAGAACTGTTGGCACTTATTAGTTTACCGGTATTATCAAAATATGCTATTCCATTTGGACCATCATAATCATCGGCATCATAATATAGTCCTTCAGTTACAGTTACAAATCCTGTTATATTTAACGTATTTGTAAACGTAGATACGCCAACAACAAAAAGATTATTTGTTGTTGTTATTCCAGAAGTAAAGACGTTTTTCCACCTTTTTGTAGAGGATCCTAAATTATAGGTATCGTCATCATTCGGCACTAAACTTGATATAAACTCTCCGGTAACATTAATATCATCACTATCAGCATCACCAAGATTTATAGTGCCACCACTAAAAGTCGCTGTTCCAATAAAGTTAGATGTTCCAGCAACTTCTAAATTTTTACCTACAAATAGGTTGCCTCCGGTTGTTGTAATACCACCATTAGAAGCTAATGTAGATACTCCTGTTATACTGAGACTTTGTGCTGTAAATCTCCCATTAACCTGCAACGAAGGTGTAAATATTCCATCAGCAGAACTAATAGTTACTGCTGTTCCAACATTAACAGTATCATTGTCACCATCTATTACAACAGTTCCTGTTCCAAACGTTGCTATACCTGCAACGTTTAAGTTTTCTCCAATTCCAACACCACCACTAATTACTAATGCACCAGTAGTTGTAGATATTGATGAGGTAGAATCACTGATAAAAACATTTCTATCAATGTTATTCCCCATAATAAAAGTTTCTGATAGAAAATCCCATATTAAGAGACTTCCATCAGTTTTATCATCAGAATTTACATCATTGAGATCTATTAATTTTGCTGGAGGAGACGATGCATTTGAGAGAACACGTGTTACATTCTGTTGACCTACTCTAGCCTTTACTGTTGGTGATGATACTAATGTAGAGACTTTTACTGACATTACCTAGTTACTCCTGGTCTTACTAAAGCAGCGCCTTCGACAACTTTAGATATTGATCCCCCAGAACTAGTTATCTTTACATCAAATACATATCTTCCAGATTTTATATCCGAAGTTACAGTAGATCCTAATGATATTTGAACCTGTCCAAGTGTGGGATTTGCAATTATAGATGTAAAAGATACTGCACTACTACTAGTATAAGTTTTTCTTAATTGGGAAGAAACAGTATAATTTGTTAAATCTAAATAATCTCCTGTTGTAGTATCTTCCAAAATAAAAGTAGTATCAAAATCAAATCCTTGCTCAATTACTATGTTTGATACAAATACCGCCATTATTCAGATAGGATATGTTTATATAGATATTTATATTAACCAAAGACCTAAGACATTACTTTTTATTTAAAAGTTCCTTCAAAAGAGATTTTATTTCATCAATATCTTCTTTCATCCGATCAATTTCGGATTTTTGAAGTTGTTTTTGTTCTAACATATTCAAATAACTATTATATGAAGTGATGTCACAGTTTATTATGGCACCACTTTTTTCATCTCTGTAGAGATTTTTGTGACCTTCTACTCTTATCATACAAGTGCGATTGTTCTCAGATCTTTGATTCTTGGAGCATATGCCTGATTAGTTCCAGACATCACAATCTTAATTGTATATCCGGTAAAGAGGTCTAAATTATTTGCAGTATACTCATATTCCAGATATTGGTTATCTAAACTTGCAGGAACAAAACTGTCTGGTCTTCCATCACTATTTGCTGCGTCAATAACCTCTAAACCATTAGTGGTAAGTTTCAGATTGTTATATCCTGGGAATAATTCAAACTCCTGAGTAACTTCACTAGAATCTGCTCTTATCAAACTATACAGAACTCTAAAGTCTGCTGATTCATGTCTATATGCTGCAAGAAGCACTTTCAAAGATGTCGATGCTTGTGCTAAGTTGACAGTATTTGATACATAAACCGCAGAGTGTGGGTCAAAGAATAGAGAATTTACTCTATTGTCTGTGGCATAATTTGTTATTGGACTATTTAATCTATCAAGTCTAAATTCTGTTATAGAATTATCTGTATAGATTATTGGAGACAAGTTGTTATCCGACGTGGATAACGAAATACCCGTCGTAAGAGATCTATTTCTTGGGAGATAAGTTAATCTATTAGTCTCGTTTACTTTAGAAGCAACCATTCTAACAGAATTTAACCTATTAACTTGATTGAGTTGGACAGTTTCAAAACCATTATCAACAAATGGAGTTTCTGTTCCATTAACACTTCTTCCTGTTACAGTTCTAACACTAGCAGTCACACTAGTAGAAGATCCTGGTGTAAGAATATTATAATATGGTGCAATTTCATTAAATTGAATATTTTCAGTCGCTTTGCAATTTGATCCCCCTAAAGATTCTTGGGAATTGAAAGATAATTGCGATCTTCCATTAAGATCAGCAGATCTATCCAACCCATTTGTTGACATGTCAATTTCCACATGATATCCATCAATTGCATTTCCTAAGGAATCAACATCGTGCTCAACATTATTAATTCTTCTAAGAGAAACACCATTAAGTTCATATTTGTAAACCAAAGATCCAGTAGAATGTGGTTGAGATACGGTAGAATCTTTAGCCCTTCCAGAACCAGCAATGGAGAGGGTTCCAGTCAAAACGTTATTATACTCAATAATCTCATCACCAATCAGAACATATCCAGGTGTAGTTGGTCCAACAGAGACACCTTCAAATGTTTCAAATCCTGCGGTACTTGCTACACTGATAGTCGCAGACTCATCAATAGATAGTTGCGAAGAAAGTGTGGTAGGTGAGTCACTTGGTAATATGTTTGTAAGTTTTACTTTATCCAAAGATGAATACATACCATGATCAAAATGATCAATTCTAAGACGATTACCAGAATTCAAACCCGTTCCTTCTGTAGTTCTATTAGTAATGGTAGTGGATGCTAATGAAACAATAACACCAGAATCATTATAGTAACTTACACCAGCACCAACAGCAAACGACTTATTTGTATCCTTTTGACCTTTAACGCCAGATAAGTACAAAGTATCTAATCCACTAATAGATGATATAGTAAATCTCGCATTTCTACCCAAAGTGGTTACAATACCAACAACATCTCCAACTTGATATCCATTACCCGTTGCAGTTTTTGCTGTAATTCCAGTTATTGTTCCCGTTGCACCTGCGGTTACAGATAATCTTAATCCGGAACCATTACCAACGATGTTTGTTGTTTCCAAATCTGCAATTGTTCCTGTTGGATAATTTGTTCCACCATCAGTGATTGTTACTTGAGAAACAGAACTTCCTGTACCAACAATATAACCATAACCATCAAACCCATTAGATGCTGCTATTTTTCTACCTACTGTAAGTATTCCAATATTTCCATCTCCAGCAGCAATTGTAGATATACCAAGATTTACTGTTTTTGGTAACGTCGTTACAGGATTGTTCCCTAAGGTTTCTACATATCCATTACTTTGATCTAAAGATGGATTGTAGAAGAAAGCAGTACCATTATTTGATGTGAAGTTTGCCTTGTAAAGTTTAAACTTAAGATCTTGATACTGATTTGCTGTCCAAATAGATCCATTCTGCGACTTAAACAAACTTCCAAGAGCAAATTGTCTTGAATAAATTACCGCTTCTGCATCTGGTAATGTTTGGGTGTTAACAGTTCTTTCACCCATTTCCGCAATCCACAACTCATATTCAACAGTTGTTTCTGCAACAGCAACAATTGCATATTCTTGACCAGGTGCTAAGTAGATTGGATACTCAAATGTTACCTTTGTTGCTACTTCACCTGTTGTTGAGGTAGTTATATCTGAAGGTACTAAAGTAACTGGTTTTCCAATAATAGTTCTCGTTGGAGTACCGAGTTCAACCGTTCTGACTTCAATTCTTACAGGATCATTTCCTGATGGTTTGTTACCAAAGAACAAATCTACAGCAGTTAAAAATGCCCCATTAGCATCATCATTCTGCCCAATTGCATTTGGAGCTTCAATATTTCCACCAACACTAAAGGATTGTGCCAATGGATCATAGAATTCAGCAGTTACTCTTGTTGTTTGACGCTGACGAACTTCAAATCTTCCTTCAGATCTATAAGAAGTTTCTGCTGCAGAAGTTAATTTACTTCCTGGTAAAGGTTGAGCATTAGTTGAACTATTTGTTAATTTATAAGTCTTAGTTCCGGTGGTGATTCTAATTGATGGTGCTGGAGATGTATTTGGATCTCTAAGGAAGAAAGATCCAATCAGATCTCCATAATTATCACTAATAAGTTTTAAATCTTTTACAAAAGCAATGGCACCACTAGTTTGTCCTACCAATTTAACTCCTGTCTTAATATATCCAGAATATTTTCCTTGTGCTTCTTCAGACAGTGCTAAAACATCAATGTTAAGAACTTTGGAGGACTGACTATAAGATGATGAAAGATTTTCCGACTTTACATATGGATTTATGTTAAATATTTTACTTGGAGAATTATAGGTTCCTTCTTTATGATTGCCGGAACAAAGTCTGAAGGAGATTATATTATTTTCTCCATCATATCCAAGTACAGTTTCTCCAACTTCAAATGATCCAACAGATCCATAAGTTGTTAGAGTTTCGTCGTTGGAAATTTCTAATAATTTTGGTATAAAGTCAACGGAACCATTTCCATCAAAGAACTGATAAAACCTTGTTAGTGGTTTTAGATTATTTGCAGCAAATTGTGTGTTTCTGGAGCGCATGTATTGCTCGTTTCCAGAAGAAACTATAACATCTCTAGAAGTAACAAAAGTACTTGTCGTTCCTGCACGATTTGGATCTGCAATACGTCTATTAACACTGGAAGATGTTGCAGACAATCTAATTGTTCTTACCCAACTATCACTAGATGGAGATAGAGATACAAAACCATTATACGAAACAACGTGGAATGGGTTTACATTTTCTACCTTTGTTGCTAATGGTTGTTCAATCCAATCAACGCTTTCATACTTTAAAGTAATTGCATTTCCTGTTTTTTGTACATTGGAGTCTAAAAGATCAAAATTTTGAGAGAAATCTAAAGTTTCGTCAGATGTATTTGAAGCAGGAGCAATTTGACTCTTTAAAGTATTTTGACTTGAAATAGTAGTTAATTCTTGTGATTCGGTGTTAACTTGAATAGAAGAAACGTCTAGATTAATTAAAGAGTTATTTTTAAAATCATCAACAAAGAAACCTGTTTTAAATCTATTGTTTCCTTGTGCATCTTGGACCTGAAGAGTCTGTGTGTTTAACTCCAATAATGAAAGGGAAGTTACAACTTCAAGATTTTCAATTCTATCTTCAAGTTTTCCAATATCTCTCATAGTATATCTTCTATTATCAACCAATGATATTAATGCATCATTCGGATTGTACAGATATGCTGGAAGAGTTATTGTTCCCAAATCCATTAGTTGATCTGGATTTGCATTTATTGGTTCTTTTGGATTTCTTGCCGAAGTTCCTTTTTGAATAATAAAATTGCCAAAAGTATCTAAGAATATTTTGTCTATTCTTGGTAAGTAATAATCATATCCAATAAGAGAATCTTCTTTAGGTTTTAAAACTAACTTTGGTAGTGTTCCAAAAGTTCTTGATCCAAAGTCAAATGGTGACTTATCAGTGGCAACAAATTGAGACACTCTTGGTCTAAAGTCCAAAGTATCGGAAGCTCTTACTTTCTTGGTTCCTATTTCTGGAATATCTTCGGCATATCTATCCTTGTCATAACTAAGGACAGTATAAACGTCACCATTATCTGATGCTGGTATAGTATAATGATCAAATATAACTTTAAGACGTTTTGATGGAATAGATGTGTTTAGTTTTCTAACCAATCTTGAATAGTCATAATATTGATCTTTTTGACCTTTATCTAAGGTAAATTCATTCGTCAAATCTTTATATGCGCCAGGAGTTACTGTTTGTATGTTTGCGGAAGAATTACTCTCTGCAAATTTTACGGAATGTCCAGAAACAAATCTTTCCCGATTTAAATAAACAATATCAATAACATTAGAACTCTTAGATACTACTCTACCAATAGCATTGTTTATTGTGCTTAAAATATTTTCTCCAATAATAGCATTTGTTACAATGGAAGTATCTGCAAATTGTATCTTATCTAAAATTGGAGCACTAGTTCCGGTTGATTCATAAATTGCTAAAACTTTAACAACATCTGGATAATTTAAAGATATTTCCTCATCTTGAACTCTTAATCCATAATTTTTATTGTATGTCAACCCATCGTCTATTGAGTTATTTGAGTTTGATCCTGCAGTTCCAGATTGTAAATTCTTAGAATAAACAACATCAAGAGAAGTACTTCTTGTATATTCCTTTATCTTACTTTGAATACCATTCTTTGAAAGAGTGGAATTAACTACAACATTACTTCCATTTTGCAGTCCAGTAATAGTAACTGTATTGGTCGCACCATTGAGACTGAATGAATCTGATGTTACTGTGCCTATTCCACCACCGCTATAGTGAACTGAATATCTTTCTTCATCAAATCCTTTAAAGAAAGCACTTGATATTCCTGCAATATTATCTAAGTCAAATGTTAATGTGCCGGAAGCAATAGTTAAATTTGTTATTTGTTCCGAAACTGCTAATGATGATCCTGAAAGATTTACTGATTCGATATTGGAATCTGGAAGTTCTGCATAGAGGTATCCTTTATCTTGATTTCTCAGTGTTGGAACGCCAAGTTTAATTTGTGAGTAGGTTCCTTCAACAACAGCACCATCAGATACTCCAGAAACGGTTGCTCCAATTCCAACAGAAAGTGATGTTGTATTATTCGCCGTAACTCTATTAAAAGTTTCATCACCAGAAGCAGTTTGATATCTAATAATATCACCAACTTTAATACCTGTGAATATTTTTCCGGGACTTACAAGTGTTCCACCACTAATAGTTCCTCCAACAACACCATTAGGGAGATTGATAGAATCTAAAAGAGAATCTGCGGTGAAATCTGGAAAATTGGAAACACCAGTTTGAGAAACTGACTTAATGTCCCTTGTTCCATATGAAATGACGGATGCTACTGTTGCGGAAGCATCAACACCATTAATAATTAATTGTTCTCCAACAGAAAATGTTCCAGAAGTTTGTCTTACACTTACAGTGCTTCCAGAACCAGAGGAAACTGCATATCCGCTCGCACCACTACTCTTACCTTTAATGTAAGATGAAGTTATTAATCCCAGAGGTGCTACTGGTGTATTTAAGGTGAGAGAAGTGTAAGTCTGAACATCATAAAGGTACAGATCCCAATTTGTAGATCCATCTTGATATGCAGAACTAGATAGGTTAAATGTATAAACTCTGGCATCACCAATCTTTGTTCCACCACCACCAACAAATTTATCATAAAGATCAATAGATTCCTTCTGCTTTGGTGCTCCACTTACATTATTGACTCTAAGAAGGTTCCCCATCTCAAAAGGAATGATCGCGGATGAAATAGATCCGGTATCTCTTGGTTTTTCTACATCTAAAATTGTCCCGACTGGTTTTTCTACATTATATCCACCAACATATGCCTCACCAGAAGACAATTTAACACACATCAAATCATCTGATGGTGTTCTTTGCTGATCCGTAAATTGATCGTCAAAAAACAATCCATCATTTCCAAGTTTATCATTTAAAGAATTGTGGACGGATATATTGAAGTTTTCTAATGCATAATGTCCAGATTCTTCATATGTTCTTTCCGCAAAATAATCTCCAAGTCTTGCAAGTTCTGTTTTAGTTGTAATCTTTTTGATCTTACCGTCAGATACTCTGAGCAATTCTACAAAATCAGTGTCATTGGTGTCTGTTAATAATTTTTTAGTTAAAGTTAAATTTATTTGTAATCTATCTGCTCCAGGTGCGGAAAAATTTGAAAATCCTTTAGCATTATCATATAAAGAATTATCATCTTTTGCATTTACAGTCAGTTCTTGAATTTTTAGACCAACTCTATATGAAGGAGTATTTGTATAATTGTCTAAAATAATAGTTTGCTTGGAAACATTTGCAAAAAACCCTCTGATAAAGTATGTTCCTTCTCCAATAGATGCTGCAGAACCTATTGAAGTTGCATTTAAGTCAATAAGAGATGCGAATGGAGTTCCTGAATTAATTACAGTATTTCCATAAGTTACATTTTCACTAGCAAATAGAGATTCTCCATCCTCAAACTGTTCGAAAACAAAGTTATTATTTGAATCTACATATTTTACATAAATTGTCAAATCTTCAACTTGACCCCCATCTGGAAGAGATACAAATTGAACAGTTGCTGTAGACCCAGAAGATTGTCCTGTTATCTTTTTGCCAATAAAGTTATTGATGTATAAAGAAACGTCTACACCAAAATTCGTGGAGTTTAACTTTACGGCATAATACTGATTATCGTAGGTTATATTTCCAGGACTTACTACGGTTCCATTTTTAAAAATATAACTACCAAAAGACTCAACTTGATTTTGTAAAATAGATTGGAGGGTTGTTAATTCCCTCGCTTGGACTGGATATCCTGGCTTAAATAAGACCTTATAAAAATTTTTATTTGAGTCAAAATCGTCAAAATATGGATTAACGTTTAAGTCTGTTTTTTGTGCCATCTTTTTTTAGAATTCCAGAATGATTTTAATGTCTTCTTTTTGCCTAATGTTTCTTTGTACTTCAGGCTTGTTATCAATGTAAATAATATCCCCTGTCTTTTTATTTATCTCTGGACTTGCAAGACCAGATGTGAAAGTAACACCAAGATCAACCCCGTTAAAACTACTTCCACTGAATCCATCAGAGACTGTTGCTGTTTGACCTGATGGTGATGAAAATATGATGGTGCTAGTGGAATTGAAATTCGTAACAGTAGATCCAATAGAAACTCCTGTATAATCAATTTGATCTTTTTGGTTGTTAAAGTATAAAGATCTATCTCTATAGTATTTTAGAACCTTTGTTGATGAATCATATGAGGCAACATAACCCTTTGCAATGCCCACTCCCACTTGCTCTTGTGTGATTTTTTCACCAATCACTGGAGTTCCAGAATAAGAATCAGTTAATTTTATTGCATATAATGATGAATATGTTGATCCTGTATATGTTACAGAAGAGGATTGAGATTGTGGATTTTTAATTAATCCAACTTGTGCAAATTTTGTATCAATCGGAAAATCTTTTGTAGAATCATCAAATCTGGAATATACTAAAACTCTATCGGCACCCAACTCTGTATAAATGTCGTATCCATGACCTTTTGATGGTGGGATGATTGGTATTAACTTAGCACCATTACCAACTCCCAAATCCACTACTCCCCAGGTATAGTCACTTCCACCATCTACTACGTCTGCCTTTGTAATTTTACCTGCGTCAGTTGTTATTTGAACTGTAGCACCAGTACCATCACCCAGAATATTGTAAGTTCCATCACTATATTCACTAGTACCAGCAGACTCAATGTAAACTTTTTTTATTTGACCGGAAGTAGTAGCCCCATCTCTAACTCTAGATATTTCTGGATCTGTAGATGTTGACCAATTATTAGGAAGAACAATATACTCTGTTGAGTCAAATTTTACAATATCACTTGGAGATACTGTAAACAGATATTTCCAAGAATAATCATCACCACTAGGTTCGGAAGGTAATAGGTCAGTTGATGTTGGTTCAATTTTTGATCTACTACCCTTTACCAAAGATCCAGAAGATCCATTATCAATACAAATATAAACTCTAAAATCTTTATTAATCACATAATAGTTTGAATCATATAATCTTGCCGACTTTGAATTTGGAGATTCGTTTGTACTACTATAATCATGTCTGTACATATCATATTGTGTATTAGAAGTCCATTGTACTTTTCTTATGACTCTTCTAACGTTATCGCCAGTAATTCTTTTTCCAAATAGAGAAGTATCTCTATAATGTGTCATATATTGTAAATTATCTACTGGATTTGGTCCATTTCCAACATTTTGGGTGTCCCAAGTACTAGTTCTACCAAACCCAACAGATGGATCTTTGGCATTTGACAATCCTAGAAAAACATAGTATGAATTATTTGTATCCAAAACAGAGTCTACAAAATTACTCGCATTAAGTATTCTAAATTGATCTGTTACTACGGCAGACATATTAATAGTTTTTTAGATATTTATACAGTGTGTGTAATATTAGATTCTGTAAATTGAACCTGTTTGTCTCAATGTGGTGTCTCCACCCCTTCTCATAATAACTGGGTATGTTGACAATCCAGAAACCACCCTTCCAGTTACTCCAATAGATATTGGATTTAATCTTTCCAAATCGACAGTATTTGACAATCTCCCCCAAGAGAATTTTCCAACCTTTCCTGTAGTATCAATTCCAACTAAATTTGAATTGGAATCAACATAGCAAGTAACAATACCAGCAGGGGAAGAACCGGGAGTTACAGAAACCTGTTGAACATGATAAATGTTGTCTAGGTATGTAGAACCAATTGCTACAACATCAGAATCGCTGGATGAAAGAATGGATGTAACTCCACTTCCAACTTTTGTGTCTGTAATATAAATTGGATATCCTGTGCTTATGTCCGACACATCATCCAATTCAAATTCAATTCCCAGAGGAGAGCTGCCAGTAGAAGCAATTCCTATAACATCTCCAGAATTTCCTATAATATTTGTAAAATTACTAATAAGTTCAACATACTCTACAGGGTCTGTTGTTCCAATTCCAACAGAAACATTATCTACGACCAATGCATTAAAAGATGATAGGTCTGGATCTTCATATCTGAATAAATCAATACTATCAACAAATATCATATTTGCACTGATATCAACATCAGATATAATATTTGCTGTGGGGAAAACAAGTGATTTTAAAGAATCTCTTTCTTTTGAAACATTTTCTCCATTTATTTTTTTATCGGATTTTTGTTTCGTCCACTTAACTGGTTTCCAATCTAACTCGTTTATCCCAACTCCGCTATATGGATTAGTTTCAACCACGTCTGAAGATGATATGTTAGTTACAACTCTACCCTGTTGATCAATACCAATTTCCCCAGCAAGAGATGTAAGAGTATCACCAACTTGAATTGTTGTATTTGTGTTTCCAGATATTACATCATTTCCAGATCCTTTATAGAAATATATTGATATGTTATCATCTTCTTTAGGGGGGTTTGTAAATTGGAAAGAAGTTCCTCCACCAAAAATATATGATGTTCCTGGAACCTGAAGAATTCCATTTATAAAAATTAAAAGACAACTTGCAAGATCAACATCTCCGTCCTCAGGAAGTTCAAAACTACGTAGTTCTCCATTATAGTTGAGTGGGAAAGTAACTCTAGATCCATCTTGATATTCTTTTATAGAATCAATAAAATCTAATTCTCCAAATTCCCAAGCAGCAAAGGTATCTGAATAAGTTTCAAGAACCGTTATTTCAAAATCTTGAAGTGGACTTGATAGACTTCCATCGGTGACAAGTCCTACTGGTTTGAATACATCACCTTTTCTAAAACCATAACCAATCTTAGAAAATTCAAACTCAGTGACACCAAAATAAGTTGCTCCTGCTCCCGTTTCTCCAACAGGTCCAACGGAAAGACTCATTGAAAGTCCTATTCCAGTAGTAGTTGTTGTTCCAATTCCAATTCTAGAAACACCAACAACTGAAAGATTTTCATATGATGGAGATGAAACTAATATAGATGGATTATTGTAATTGCTTCCTTCTCCATCAATAGAAAAGGTTAGAGTTCCGCCAGCACCGACAACTGCAGTAATTGTTGCAGCTGCTCCAGAATGTCCTGTTTCTGTAATAGCAACACTTACCAATCCATAATATCCAGATCCAAATGTTCCTCCAATAAGGTCTGTAGTAATACCAGCAATAGTTCCTCCTGCGCCAACTATGGCAGTCACAGATGCTCCCACAAGAGGTGCAAAACCAAGTCCAGGGGTAGATCCATAAGAAACAATAATTCCTCCCCTTGGAGTTTGATTTTGATTTACATCAACATCAGATGTAATATAAATTGCTGGATCAGAATTTGCGATAGTTATACCAGAGAAAACAATCGTGGTTATTCCTGGT
>Ga0099850_1000542_pt1 | contig 17000 bp, 22 predicted proteins | sample CB_VirMetaG_5_FD_79182 | JGI IMG/M metagenome (GOLD analysis project Ga0099850, IMG submission 79182) | Freshwater to marine saline gradient viral communities from Chesapeake Bay - CB_1508_1D Viral MetaG | ecosystem: Environmental > Aquatic > Marine > Coastal | place: USA: Chesapeake Bay... | reverse complement strand
TAAATATTTTCCTTGAATAGGCCAAGCCCATTCTTTAATTTCAGTTCGCTTTGCAATGATGAAAGCAATCGATAACAAGGGAATTCTTTTTCGATTTATCACTTCTTTTGGTAGTATTTCTCCTTTTCTGAGATACTTTTCCTGCGTTATCTCAAATCCATTCCAACCAAACCCGTCCGAATAAACAATAGTTCCAAAATTCCAATAACCATGATTTAATTTTGTGATGGGTGCTGCCGTCATAAAATAACCATCTTTTTTTATTGATTGACAGACATTCTTGAATGCTGTGCCAACATTAAAACAGTGTTCTAGTGTTCCTGTATCTATAACTAGATCAAATTGTTCGTAATATTTAGAATCTAGTGGTTCGTTTAAATTAACCACTTCTTCGAAACCTCTATGTACAACACCATCAAAAATTACAGGATCAAACCCGTGATGCCTTAATAACCACAATGGATCAAATATCTTTGGCAGTTGGCTTTTATGCCATTCTCTAACTGCATCGGGCAATGGATCCTCGGGAATGGTATCTACAAATTCTTTACCGTATAGATCTATCAATAAATCTTCAGTTACAAGCATGTCTGGGTAGCCTAAACACAAAACCTTTTTATCCGATCTTTTTTCTAGATCAGGCAAAACGATATCAAACATATCCTTGTAATAAAAATTTTCAACACCCATTAGTTTTGATCTTCCAGTTTTCTCGCAGGATTTCCTACATATGTTCCTGGTTCTGTTATATCCTTGGTTACAACAGATCCTGCTCCAATGACTACGTCATCGCATATTGTTACAGGAAGAAGTGTACTATTACTTCCAACATATACCTCTTCTACATCAACTTTTACATAAATGTTGTCGTGTTTTATTTTTAAAGTTTTGCCAGTATGATATCCCCAAGTTTTTAAAAACGCTTCTACAGGTGAGTTTTTTGTATGTTCTATAATTAGTACAGGCCAACTAGATTTAATATAATTTTCGCCGCCTTGCAAAACTTGTAGTTCGTGATATTCTACATCCATTTTAATTAAATCAGCATAAGGAAGATTATATTTTTTATGTAGTAAATCTAAACTAATACAATTAACATCAGTATTGCCATCTTCGGATACCTTCGACATACCACAGTTTTCATTAAAAGGTTCTTTTTGCATTTTAATAGTTGTTTCTGTTTTTACATCGCTAATTGCATACTGAAATACTGTTGTATTAGGTGCATTTAATTTTAAATATTTGATGTGTTCTGCAAAAGGTTCAATTGCATAATTTTTTTTAAATTTATTTTCAAATGCCCTACTAAAAATTCCTAAATTAGCACCAATGTCTAAACTAACATTAAAATTCTCTACTTTTTCAAAAGCCAATTCTCTAATAGGATTTTGATATTGACCAGACTTACTGAGCGTTTTACTAAAATGATGTTCGTCATCAGGAAAGTAATAATCTAAAATTTTTTTCATTTAATTTTCCTTGCTGGATTTCCTACATAAGTGCCTGGTTCTGTAATATCTTTTGTTACAACTGCACCTGCTCCAATGACTACATCATCGCATATACTTATCGGAAGTATAGTGGCATTAGAACCAACATATACCTTGTTACCTAACACCGTTGGAAGAAAATTCTTTGATAGTTCTCTATTGTAAAACTTGTCATTGGTAAACATTACTCCATGACCGATAAAACAATCAGACCCTATAGTTACATTTGAACAGATAAAAGAATGACTCTGTATTCTAGTTCTTTCTCCTATACTAACATTATTTTGTATTTCTACAAAAGGTCCCACGAATGAATCATCGTTGAGAGTGCAACCGTATAAGTTTACTGGTTCGATGATTTTGACATTTTGCCCCTCAACGACATCTTTTTTCATTTTTTAGTTTTGGTGCCCACTGTACGACGAACAATATCATCGTGATTGAATTCTGCCCAATACAATTCAAATGCTACTCCATCTTCTACACCTTCGAACTGATGAATCTTACCTGGCTTAACTTGTGTGAATTCTCCCGGGCCTAAAATGGTTTCATCAACCAATCCATCTTGAACACCGTCCTGCCATACACGCACAATCATCTTTCCTGACTCTACGAAAAAGCCATTCCACTTGTATTTGTGTTCGTGTTCTGAGCATTTATATCCTGCTTTGAATTCTATTCTATGAAACTCTAATACACCATTGGCGTGAATTAGTTCTGTTTGTCCCCATATCTTACCTGCTTTCATTGTCATCCTTTCGTTCCTTGCCTAAGGCATTAATAATATATGTAATTATCACATTAACGCTGCCAATTCAACTACTTCTGATTGCCTGCTAATTTCTTTAACAAAAAATGCGCAAGGAGGATTCACTTCTCCATGCAATGGAACGGTTAACAACTGTCCATTTTTCATTTTTGGGAAATACCATCTTACATCTTGATAGATATTAATAATTTCTATTGGCATAAAATCGCTTCTAAAACCCTTGATTGGATTCATAGTAAAGGCTTCAAACCCTCTCTCATTTATGCTCGTTAAAGGAAGCACTTCTGGATCAGAGGCAGTTTGATTATCCCCTACTAATATGCTCCAGTCTAGGGGCATCTGTATTTCATGCTCTCCTATCTTCATTAGTATTGCTGGACTATTGAATGATTCTAAAAAGATTAGCGGCATGAAAAAGAAATCCGGATTGCTAGGATCGCTATTGTCAAGCACACTAAATCTAGCATCTTCGGATACTTCTTCAGGCAATTCATTTAGATCAAATGCTTTATTTTCTAATGTTAGTATTCTCATATATCAACCTTTGTTACTGTGAAAGGATACTGTGCTTCTTTGTAGTATTTTTTCCTTTCAGTTAAATGTCTCTTAGCGTATTTGCAAGTAGACGTTATATCCCAAATTTGTACGAAATCTTTGTCTTCTGCCTTTCTTATTCCCCGTCCAATGCTTTGAATAACTCGTACAAAAGACTTCCCAGGCTCAATAAGAACAAGGTTAAAAATACGCGGAATGTTAATACCCACAGCGGCAACACCATAGGTAGCCACAATAATCTTGTTATCACTTGTTTTAATTTCGTCATATTGTTCTTTTCTGTCTGTTAATTTTACGTCGCCTTTGATAAAGACAGCATCTGGCAATAATTTTAACAGTTTATTTCCAGTGTCAATTCTATTGACCAATATAAGAGTATTTCCACTCTTTGATATTTCTTTGATAGTGTTGCCTATGTAGTTTAGCCTTTTGTCGTCAGTTACCAACCAAGTGTATTCCTCTTGATAACTTCTAAATTCTTCGATATCTTTTGTTTGTAGTATTTGAATATCTAGTTTTGCCAAGACATCCTTTTCCTGAAGATCGTGTGCCGATACTTTATTAATTACGGGTCCAATGCTGGCAAGTATTCCATTAAATTCCCATTTCTCTTTAGGTACAGTTCCAGTTAATCCCCATCTAATCGGAGCATTCCTAAAATTTTGTGTGAGCAATCTTTTCAGTACATCTGCCTTTGCCTGATGTACCTCATCTATAATAATTGTTTGTACCCCTTCTGTAAATTCCGCAAGTGTGAGTGTTTCTTCGTCATGGCTTCTTTTTTCTAATACATTTAAACTCTGCCATGTACATATTGTATGGGTGTGATTTAATTCTTTTCTATCACCAAAGTATACTCCAACATCTAGTCCTACATTTTTATAATCTTCTTCCGTTTGTACAACAAGACTCTTGTTGGGAACTATAACCATCGTACGACCATACGGTTCGCATAGATGAGAAAGTGTTGCGGTTGTAATGGTCTTGCCTGCGCCTGTCGCTACTTCTTGTAATGATTGAGGATTTTCTAAAAATCTATTAATCACATCATACTGATAATCTCTCAATATGATTGGTTGTCCTTCTTGTTGATGACCTTTGGGCCAAACCTTTCCTTTATCAGCCCAATAGTTTTCATCAATTTTATTAAATTCAAATTTATTATGAACGCGATTATCTATAACTTCAATTTCATAACCGTCATTTTCAATTACCGGAAGTATTACATCAAGATGTGCCAGATATCCGTTGCCTCCAATACCAAAGAAACTAACAGTGCCATCCCATCTTCCTAACTTATAAGCAGGTAAGTGTCTGGCATAGGGTAAATCAAATTTCAATTTGTTTACAACCTTTCTTCTTGTTTCGATAGCCAACCCTTCTAATTTAACGTTGACTTCGTCTTTTATTATTAGTCTACAATTCACAAATATCTGTTCCTTTGAGCTCAATGGTCGTTGGTTTAATATCTCCAATATACACAAAACAAGGATGATTCAAAATTAATGCCTTTGTTTGCGAATAAGTTGCTGGATATAACATATTACTTGCTATAAGTATAACATCATTTTCTTCTTTGAACAACCACTTTGCAGCCTTATGTTGAAATATTAATACCTTAGCCGTAGATATTTTTCCGCCAAAATCATTATCTCGTACCCATTCATTAAATTCTTCATTATTTGGTTCGGTCTTGTTTGCTCTCACACATACTCTAAAATCATTTCTTGGAAGATTTAATTTATCAATGGATGTTGCCAGTGATTTTAACCATTCAAGACTATCTGCTGCCCTGTCTAAAATTATACAAATTTTGCCATTCAACTTAAAACTTAATTTTAAAAATTCTTCAATTGATGACATGCTAAAAAAATTTCCAGCGGTAGCGGCAATCTTTTCGATCGGAGTATTTGGTTTGCCTTGAAAAATATATCCCATGGATTTGGCTAAAAACAAATCATTGTCAACATTACCTTTCTTTTTATTTTCAAAATAATTTAAAGCATCCTCCGGAGCATTTTTTAAAAATACACCGCCATCATTAATGTATGAACTTCTAGAAAAATTTTCACTATTTTGCCAAATCTCTTCCACAGCAGATACGGCTTCCATGAATGTATCATCTATTTCAAAATCATGACTTTTAGAAAATTCGTACAATTGAATAATGTTCGCATCGTAAATCGGAATCATCCTTCTTGAATTATTTTTATCCCAAATACCTTTAATGTTTATCGTGTTTTCGTAAATTTCTTTGAACTGGAAAGGAAATTTTAAACATATGTATGTGATACCTTCTGAAATATCAATCCATATTTTTTTCGTATTGTCTATTACTCTGAAAGGCTTCCTCCATGCGGGTGTTGTTAAATAGTCCTGATAATCATAATACGGTTTGATTGAATTTTTATATTTGTTAAGAATTCTTAAAATATAATTTGCTTGATTCTGTGTTATCGAATCACCATTCATTAGCGTGTTAACAAAACTGTAAGCAGCAGATCTATCCTGATGCTGCATGCCCAGTTGATTATGCGACATAATGTTCATCGCATTTAGGAAGATATCTTCGATATAGATGCTATTTTTCATAATAGTATTATACTAGATTGATTAGAAGAAATCAACGATTTAATTGTTCGATGATCTTATTTTCTAACCTTTTTATGGGAATTCCCTTTGATATTTCTTCCGGAGTCCATTCTGTATGAGTTAATTTTAACAACCACTCTTTCCTATCGGGAAGGATGGGATTTTGTATGTTATCTAGGCTGGTTGACACAGGATAGGCTAAACTTGATTTATCACAAATTACCGGAGTTCCGTTTATGGCAGCGTGTATTGTTGGTCCGCTGTTATGATTTATGACAACATGATAGTTAAAATCAATATCGAAATCGTCGTAGGTGTTGGCAATTTTTTGTGGAACCTGTCTTCTGACATTAATAAATTCGTGTTCAATTCCAGGCATTGGTGATCGGGGATGGGGTCTAATATAAATTGGATACTCTATTCTTCTTTGTATCTCCTCTATCATTTTTGTAGTCCAAGTAGTCATGGGAGGCATTCCTTCCCACTGTAGGCTCCTTCCGTGCTGAGTGGCAATTAAGATTGCCTTTCTTCTATTTTCGTTAACAGGTTTTAAATGTATTCCTAATTTGTTTGGTCTATTTTCGTCCAAGTCAACATCATTACCAAACTCTCCCAAGGCATTTATATGATTCAGACATATTCTCCAAGTTTGATTGCGGAATAGATTTCCTACCTCAACAATGAGAGTGGGCTTTTGACTGGTTCTTCTACGCTGATAAATGTTTTGGTTATTGGCCATTCTACCATTCCATAGCACTGACCAAATGACGGCCACATCCTCATTTGAATCAACAATTTCATGTCCACAAAATCTCAAGCCTTGTTCTAAACAAGAAAATATTGCTGGGCTATTCAGTGCTCCGTACTCTCTATAAATTTTGAACCGCATTTGAATTCCTATAAATAACTTAGTATTTAACGCAATATCATGAACAAATTTAAAAAAAGATTAGCCAAATCAGCAACAATTGGAGGAGATGCTCTAGTAATAGGCACGGCCTTTGGACATTTGGAAGATATTTTAGATTTTTATACAACGGTGTTTGTGTGGGACAATGTGATTCCAGACATCAAGGCGAGAAATTTTGTCTTCAAAAAAGATTTTGTTTTGGTTCTTCCGTTAAAAACAATATCAGTTATTTTCATGGATTTGAAACATAAGGATAAATTCGATAGTCTAGTTCCTGTAATGGCAAGTCAAAAACCAATACTTGTCTTTGAGGGTGAAGACATTTTGCCGAAGTCGCAAACAACAACATTGGCCAGTCATGGATTTAATGCTGTTTCGAGACACGGGTATTTTCATGTATGGAAAAAGGTAAGATAATATGAGTGTAAGTGTAGTAACAACCTTTCATAAACAGGGTTATGATATGTATGGCAAAAGAATGATAAGGTCATTCCTTGATAATTGGCCAAAGGATTTAAAACTTTATGTTTATGCTGAAGATTGTGTGGTTGAAGAATCAGCACCTAACCTTATTGTAAAAGATTTACATTCTGCCAGTCCTGAATTGGTTGCCTTTAAGGAACGATGGAAGAATGTTCCTAAGGCAAACGGCGATGTTAGTTCGGATCCAATTAGAAGTAAAAGAAAAGATTCGGGTAAGGGATTTAAATGGCATGCCATTAGATTTGCTCATAAGGTTTATTCTATTTTTTCTTGTGCTAAGGAATGTAATACAGAATGGTTAATGTGGATGGATGCTGACACATATTGTCATAGTCCTATTTCAGATAAAAACATTCAATCGTTGCTACCCGGAAAACAAGAATTATGTTACCTAGGCAGAAGAGGAAAGTATTCCGAATGCGGGTTATACGCAATAAAATTAACTTCGCCGGCTTGCCAAGAATTTCTTAAAGAATTTCAAAGGGTTTATGATCAAGCAGAACAAGGAATTTTTTTAATGGCAGAATGGCATGATAGTTTTGTATTTGACGAAGTGAGAAAAAAATTTCCGCATATGAAACAGCATAACTGGAGCGCATCATTGGATGACCTAAGACCAAGACCGGGAATGTCTCAAGGAGAAGGTCATCCACTTATTAATTGCGAATGGGGTGCTTGGCTAGATCATCTTAAGGGTGGTAGAAAACAACTCGGAAAAAGTAAGAGAGATGATCTTAAAGTTCCAAGAACCGAACCTTATTGGCAACAGTTTAATTAAAGATATCTTCTAAAGAATTGCCATGCTTCACCGGATTTTAATTCCTCAAAATTCCAATGACACATAGCAAGTTTTTGAATCCATTCTGTTCTATCCGGTAATGATGGGTTTTCTAATCTAGAAAGATCTGTTTCACAAACTCCGAAACTTTGACTTATTTCTGGTCGAGGGTCTGTAACGAATGCCGGAACTCCTTCTATAATACTTGCCACACTGGGACTACTATTGTACACAATTGTTGCCCAGGCATCTTTTAAATCGTCTTTAATATTTGGTTTTCTGCTTATTGTTACATTAGGATGATTTATTTGGAGATAGGTCCTTGCTTTTTTGTCACCGGGATGTGGTCTAACAATTATGGGTGCTTTTTTATTATACAATCTAACAGTATCGATGGTTCTGTTTAACCAATTCATTACTGGTAAGCCTTGCATACTCCATCCTCCGTTTCTTTGAAGACAGATCAGTATGTGAGACCCGGTTGATCTCCAAGGTTTTAGAGTTAAGCCTAGATTAGCACTAATTTTTTGCCATCTCATAGGATCAATATCTTTATCAAAATAAAAACCAGTTGTAGGAAAAACTCCGTCAAAACTATATCTTAAATATCTTTTAGAATTTCCCGGGTCAGCATATAAAAATAAGTTACTATCCACCACCAATGATCTTTTGCCCATCTGTTTTTGTCTATCAATGGCTGCTTTTCTTAATTTTAAGTGAGGCAAGTCTTTTCCATCGTCATGAACAAACCCTTGGATGAGAGCTACATCACAATCAACAACGGACATGCCTCTATTATCGATAGCAACATCGCCACTTGCTCTAACTCCTGCCAAAAAATTGTCTAAAATTAAAGGTTTTTCTGGGTTATTGTTCTGTGGAGGTATTCCACAGTAGTATGCTGCTGCTGTAAATCTAGACATTATATTCTCTTAAAATTTTATACGCTGTTCCGTCAAATAATTCTTCCTTTGTAAACTGTGTGTAACTTAAAAATGCTAACCAAGGAGCAATATTACCATAAAAAAGTGAATTTATATCGGACAGTTTATTTCTCGTTACTGGATTAGTAATGTGTTTGTCAAGGGTAATTGCTGGAACACCGGCCCATATGGCTTCTGTGGCAGCGTTTGAATTAATATTTACGACACAGTAATAATCTTCATTTTTTAATTCGTCAAATAATTTAGTTCTTTGTCTTAATGGTGCTTTTTCTCTAAATTGTATCGGCTTGTCAGTGTATTTTCTCAATTCTTTTTCAACATCATATTTCCATGTTTTTAAATCTACATGAAAAATGCCTGCGGCAAAAGGACCTGGCTCAATGATTAAAATTATCTCACCATCCTTTCTCCATTTCATTGGAAATTCTTTAAAATTTCCTAATCTATCAGCAGGTGCGTCAAAGAAATTACCATAGTGTAAATGATTTCTCACAAGCCTATGCCATTTCTTGCTTGGTTCAAGAAAATTTGTATATCCGCTATCGATAAACCAAAAAGGATACGACTTATCTATCTTGGTGACCAACAGTTCTTCATTGCCGACTGTATTTCTAATCAAACAATCTTCAGTAAATGAGTGAAAATCCTTTCTCCTGATGAATTCACCGTTAGGATCAATTGTTAAACCAGTTCCTTTTATAAAATTTTTATAATGGCTTTTTCTATAGAGATTGAAAACATTTTTTTCACCTAACCTATTAATGAAGTAATCAATGTTTTTGTGTATTTTATGAAAATTTTCATCTGTGATGGATGTTAGTCTTGCGTTTACAATATCAAGGTATGCTCGAAGATCCATCCTGATACTTTTTTGTAATTTTTCCTTAAAACTTTTTTTCTCTTCATCTGTTAGTGGTTTTTTCTTTTTCTTTCCTTCTCTCTTTTCCACCCATTCTGTTAAAAACGAAGACATGAATCTTGTTTCGAAAGGAATTTCCTTAAGAAAATGTGTAACGCTGATATGTTTGTTTAAGAAATGAGCTATTTCTTTATCATTTAATAAAAGTTTCATGAGTACCTTTCTATTAATTCGTATGCTGTACCATTAAGAATTTCTTCCATAGTAAATTGTCCGTACGAGACATTGTGACACTGTTTTAATATCAAATCTAAATCAGGTTTGAATGGGTTTGATAAATTTTTTAGGTTATTGTCGGCCAAAGGACTTGCTGCGCATGGCACTGACACAAATGCTGGTATTCCGTATAATACAGATTCTAAAGCAGCAATGCTATTAAACGCTACTGTAGCATATACTCCGCTATCAAAGGCATCATAAATTGTATAACCATTATTTCTTTCGCTTCGTGCCCCTTTAATTCTTACTTCCACGGGCAATGATGAATATTTTTTAATTTTTTCTTGAGTTTCAGCCACCCATGTGTCATAATCCACATCATAGTATCTACAGGCCTTAGGATTGGGCATTACTAATAAAATTTTTTTATTATAATTCTTCCAGCCATTCCATTTTAGTCTCGGATCTTGTTTTACTAATTTTTCCCATCGATCGCTTGGTACATTCCTAATGATCGAGTGTTGATTTTCGTTCTTAACTACTCTGTGCCATATCTTCTTTCCACTAGTATTTCCCACGCTTGGAAAATTTCCAAGATATCCTGTATCAATATAGTAGAAGTTTCTCTTGTTTGTTTCACAGCGTTTAACATGGTCTTTTTTAATTACTCCTCTGACAACTAAAGGTTTTTCAGTTTCGTGAGGATGTATTGTAAATTTATTTTTAGATCCAATTACCAGTGCTTCTTCTAAAGAATGATCTTTCATTGTTTTCCCATCATGTCAAACAGTTCTTTTTTCCAAAGATCATGATATTCACAGTTTCTATAATTTTCAAACCAAGGGCCTCCTTCGGTGTAGTGTATGGCTTTAGGAGTTCCATCGGAAGGTTCATTATACCATCCAACTAGCCAATTCCACTCGTGGCCTATTTCACCAACTTCTTCGTCTTTTAACCAACTGAATCTATGTAGATATTTTCCTGTTGTTTCGGGATCATTAATTAATTCTGAATCTAGCATCTTGTTACTAGGGTGTCCACAGTTAAACAACATAACGCTTGACCAATTTTTTCGTGGATACACTGTTTGTGTTTGTCCATCCATCTTTATTCCTTCTTTAGGAGCATAGTCGTGTTTTGCTACCATCACTGCGTATTTGTCATCTGCCATATCAAACAATTTTTTCACATCTTCTAAGAATATAATATCACAGTCACAAAAAAGAGCCCAGCCATTAAAATTACATAATTCGGGAATTAAGAATCTACTAAAGGTAAATTCAGTGCTACCAAGTTTATCTATTTCTCTTTTATACCAACCCTTTTCTCTCAATTCTTTTAATTTCAAGGGTTGAACATCAACAGTATTATTCCTTGAGATTAAACTGTGTTTACATACCTGCCATGCCACATCCTCTCGAGTATCATAACCCACAAATACTTTTAAGTCCATTGTTCCTCCAATATTCTTTTAGCTCTTCCGTTTTTTAATTCACTGACATGAAATTGCCCGTAAGCCAAATGACAACCCCATGCGTACAATTTATCACTATCAGGATAGTATGGTTTTTCTATCTGAGTAATATCTCTGCTAGCCACCGGGTGTGCTGCGCTGGCTGGTGCTAATACAAAAACTGGTATTCCATGAAAGACTGCTTCTGTAGCAGCGTTTGAATTAAAAGTAACAAGAGCAAATACATCCTTATCTAACGCACTCTGTAAAGAATCATTCATTCGATCAATTCTTAATTTATTTCTCTGTCTAATTTCTATGGGCCTATCGGTATATTTTTTTAAAGTTTCTGTAGTTGTTTTTAACCACTGATCTAAATCATGACCATAAAACTTCATTGGCTTTTCATCCGGAGCAGCAATAAGTATTTTTCTTCCGTTCTTTTTCCAAGGGGTAAATTTTTTGCCAAAGGAATCAAACCTATCCGAAGGTCTTGTCCTTAAATCGTTGTGCTGTAAATTGTTTGGAACTATTCTGTGCCAGTATTTCCAACCGTGTGGATTATTAATCGTTCTTTCATTACCAAAGTATCCGGTATCCATGTAATAGAAGGGTCTATTATCTTCCCAACACTTGTGAATAATTTTTTTCTTAAGTATTCCTCTTAATACTATTGGCCTTTCATCCAGATCATCATATTTAAATTTGTTAGAATCTACTGTTTGCGAATTACTACCTTCGGCAAAGGCATTAATATAAGGGTCTTGATGATCCTTGCTTAAGAATATCCATTCACTCATCTTCTTTCTATGTCCTCTTCAACGCAGGCTTCACCGTATTGAACTTCTAAGATATGTGCTAAATCAGTTCCTGGGTTTGATGCTTTGTGCCAAGTTCCTACAGCAATATCGTATCCTTTCCTTAATGCTGTTAGCGTCTGATGTTCTTTTCTTCCTTCCCATTCAGTAACCATGTTAACAGTTCCTTTTAATACGTACCACATTTCGCTACGCTTAAAATGACGTTGATCTGATAAACTCTTTCCTGGCTCGATTACTAATTCCTTAACCTTGAATCCATTTTGTGGTTGATTATCCAATACTCTATACCAACCCCAATTGCGTATAGTTTTAGGAGATTTCCATTCTTCTAGGATCCAACTGCTTGAATTCTTTTTATCTTCTCCGCCTACACCATAGACAAATGTTAATTCACCTGTATTGTCGTCAAATAGTTCTGGAATGTTATCTGCTTGTCTATCTCCGCCGTTAGCAAATATAATTTCTGATTCTGGAAACAACTCCCTTGTTTTACGTATAGCATCAGTAGCACTTCCGTCATCGTCATTGAAATTAATTACACGATCAACGCATCCGAGTGCTTCAATGATAGCAGCACGTTCTTCCCAAGGCATAAATTCTCTGCCTTTTTTGCGTCGTAGCCACTCATCGGAATTAATGCCCACTATTAATTGATTACCAAGATTTTTGGCGGCCTTAAAATAAGAAATATGTCCTGAATGTATAGGATCAAAACCACCTGTTACTAACACTATTTTCATGTTAGTATTTATGTGGGTAGTTAATTATGATTTTCTAAACAGGCTTTATTTGAGTACAATTTATGCCAAATTTATTAAGGCTTTTTGAAAAATTTAAATTTATATCTATGAACTCTTTATGAAATTTTTCGTAAGAAGGAGTAGCATAAAATTTACCTTTTGTTAATCCCTTGGCAACTAGATCGTTAAGAGAATTTTTATTTTTTGGTTTATAATAATTCTCATTAGGGAATTTCAAATCAAAGATTTCCATGACACTCAAAAACTTATTAGAGTACCCAATTGGAAAAACTGACCTTCCTGATAGTAGACCCCAATAGATTCCGTGATAACTATTTGTAACTATAGTGTCACACTCTTGCCATTTTTTTAAGAATTCATCAATTCTCACATCATTTTTCATAACCAGTATATTTTCTTTTGATATGTTATTATCAAATGTGTGTTCGGCGTTGATGTACACTAATGTTTTATTTGATTTTGGTTGGGAAATTATTTTATCATTTAAACAACTCACGCAGGGCAAGAAATAGTTAGGATCTCTCAATGCCTTTTTATCTCTGATACCCCAAGAGAGATAAGGCAGTTTATCAATTGTTAATTCTGTTGCGTCCTTGTCAGATTGACCGATACCCCATGCTATCACATTATTGGGATTGATGTTTAATTTTTTTAATCTTTTCAATCCGTACTCGATGTACGCACCGCCCCCAATTATTTTAAATTGTCCGGGAATGGTAATGTTGAAATATCGATCCGGAGTACAATAATCATCTCCAAGATTATATTGTTCTTTTAGATCTTTCTTGATAAAATTAGATATTGGCATCGTCTAAGCCGGAAGTTCTGAGCTTGACGATATTGGATAATTGCCATTGTTTGATGTCTAAGCCTTTGATGATTCCTAACCATTTATTTCTGATTAGAGCAAATTCGTTAATAATCTTTTCAAAGTCAACAACATCGGCTTCACCGTCGACAAACTTTTCTGCGTCTCTCGAACTCAGTGTTCTTTGATAGTTTTCAATGTATTTTCTAAAATGAGAGGCACGCAAACGCCTCAATTCGATATTAAGGTATTCTAATATTGCTTCAATTTCTTGTAGTTGACTAAACCTAGTTTCTACTATAGCAGGCATCGTGGCCGCTGCTAGTTCCAAACGGCCACGAACTGCTGTTTCTTTTTTGGCTTCTAATAACTCAGATTCGAAATGTTTTACAGCATCAGGAATGTTGTTTATATCTTTCGAAACCTTGTCATACCAGTTTGTCATCAATTAGTTCCAATCTTCATCTTCTTCATACTCTTCTGAATCATCTTCTTCATCAATGACATATTCGATTGCTTCGTCGAGATGTGTACAAATTCCCATCATCGATTCGATAGTTGATTCATTGATTCCGTAATCAAGAAGAGCATTTACGTATTCATTCGCAACTTCTGGTTTGGATTTTTCTGGTATCTTATCGCTAAGTATGTTCCAAATTTCTCCAAATAATTCATGACCTACCTGCATAGTTTTATTCTCCATTAATAGTGGCTTCTTCCTCAACCTCCGGAGCGTCTTTGTCTATAATTTCTGGTTGTGAAGTAATATCAGACATTATTTTGTCTAACTTTTCTCCGACCCACGCTTTTCTATATTCTAAAGTAGTCTCTCCGTTAAGGTCAGTGTATTTAAGTCGATTACCATCTTTTTTTAGAATTCCTTTTCCTTCAAAAAGATCAACTAGACCGCTATATGGATCCATTCCTGTTTCATATGGAATCTTAACTTGTACTGATTCAAAGGGTTTAGAGTATCTTGTTTTCATTACTTTACAAGCAGCCCTAATACCACGGACCTCAGTTACTTTATTACCGTCCTCATCTTCTTTTAGTTTCAATTTACGCATTGCTACTACAATAGATGAAGCATAGATAAATCCTTGACCACCGCTGATCTTGTCATCTGGATCAAACATATCCTGAGAAGCGTAAGTGTGATTAGTACATACCATGCCTACGTTGTGGGCACCAAACATATTAACACAATTACGTACAAGTGCTGTTAGTGCTTTGGGTTTTCTACCCATGTCACCTTTTAAATCGCCTGCTTCGAACTGATTGACATCGGTTGGAGTCAATAGCATACCTAGTGAGTCAATTACGAATAATACCTTTGGTCGATCTTCGTCTGCCATCGCACGATATTCTTTCATGAACTCTGATACGGTTTTAGCAACATCATCGATCATTGACATGTTCAGTTTGAGTAATTTTTCTTCCGAACAATCAACACCCAATGCTTCCAACCATTGTTGGTCAAGTGCGTTTTCTGAGTCAACCAATACCACAAAGATGCCTTGTTCTTGAGCAGCCTTTACTATATTTGCCGAACAGAAGTAAGATTTACCTGAACCGGATTCACCTGCGAACACGGTCACCTTACCTAGAGGAACTCCTTTATGGAAGTCGCCACTAATTAGATAGTTAAGCGCATAATTTCCTGTCGAGACCCAATCTGTTGGATCGTTAAACCCAATACCAAGACCTTCTATGCTCTTGGTAATACTTTTTCTAAATTTTGATACGTCAAATGCTTTTGTCATCTTGTCCTTTCCTTTTTAAAGTGGGATGCGAAGTAACTTCGCACCCCTCTTCAATTTATTATGCTTGGTTTCTGCTTCTGATCATTTTTAAAATGTCTTGGGCTCTACTAGCACTGTCAGAAGATGCTGGAGCAGCAGTTTGAGTTTGTTCAACTGTTTCCACTTCTTCTTTTACCGTAGTTGTAACCGGCTCTGCTTTTGGTTTTACAGGATCACCTGTTGCCTGGCTCATGCCAGCAGGTTTAAAATATTGACCCCACTTGTCCATATCATAAGCCTCGCCATTAACTGATGCTTCAAACATTTCCTTCATTACCTTAAGTTCAACATCGGTTGGTTTCTTAGGTAAGAAATCGTTTAGATTAAACAATTGATGTTTATCAATTGCTGATTTTTCTTCGTCAGTTAAAGAACGCTCTCTGCGTGACCATTGTGATGTTGAATAGTCAGCATAACCACCTTTGGATGTTTTCTTAATTCTAAAGTCTACACCTTTTAGATAGTCTGTTGGTAATTCTTCCAACTCAGGATCCATTAAAGCACCCTTGATGATTTGGAAAATTTGTGGTCCAATAATAAATCTACGAATTGGATTTTCAGGAACGCTATCTTCTTTAAGCGGATCTTCAACTACAAAACCTTGGAAGATATAAGAACGCTTTTTCCAATATTTACGTCCCATATCCTCTAATGATTTGTCTTTGAACCAACCTCTTACTTCTGATAGGATTGGACAAGCCGTTCCGTCGTTGTACATTTCAACGCAAGGAACTTGTACTTGTACTTGCTTGTTATCAGTTTCACCTTTAATACCTGCGAACGGTAATTTGATCATTGCACGTTCAACCCAAAAGAATGTGTTAGCACTGTTGCCGTCTGGTAAGAATCTTACCACGGCTTCCTTGCCTTCTTGCATGTTCCAATGTGGGTAAATTGCGTTGTCGCCGCCGCCTGTTGATGTACCTGATGTACGATTTTGTGCTTCTTGTAGTTTAGCACGTATTTCTGCGAGTGATGCCATTTGTATTGCCTCCTTAGCCTATGTTAAATGTCACTTAATGCCTAATTGCATTTTGCCTTAAGCACATATACATTATGTGCTCTTTTATTTATATTGTCAAGCAGATTTTTTTAGATAATCTGGTTTTTTAATGCCAAATTAGAGCAGGGTGTGTGTTCCAAACAGGGCCAATCAGTTTTTGGTCCTCCGCAAACTCCTGCGATCTTCACGGGTTCGTATGCTTCTCCGCGTTCGTAAACAATATCATACCCGGCACAGCCTGATAGGAAAAAAAGCACCAAACATCCTATTAAAAGTATTATTCCAATTCTTTGTATCTTATTCATAGGCCACCGTATCCTATTATTGTAATAATAACACACGCACACAAAAATAATATTCCGATAAGATCTTTATTCATAATCGGAGCCTTTGCTGAATGATTGGATGTCTATGCATATGTCAATCTGTGTTGGTGTAAGATATTTTAAATCTTTCATGCAGTCTATGCTACCGTGCTGTATTGCATCACTTAGTTCTGGTTCTTTGTTGCCCCAGCGTTCTTCCCATGGGCCGTGCCAAATTAAAAACGCAAATATGGCAACAAAAATTACTAGTCCCCAAGGACTGGGTTCTGGTGCTTTTGCCATTTTGATCTCCTATACGCAGTCACCTTGATCTGCTAATCGTATATAAATTCCTCGATCATATTCATCTTTTGACACCCATTTACCTCTAAAAAATACAACCAACTCTCCGTTTTGATCAAGAGTCTGTTGTCCTTCAAATGGATTG
>Ga0099850_1000540_pt1 | contig 17007 bp, 23 predicted proteins | sample CB_VirMetaG_5_FD_79182 | JGI IMG/M metagenome (GOLD analysis project Ga0099850, IMG submission 79182) | Freshwater to marine saline gradient viral communities from Chesapeake Bay - CB_1508_1D Viral MetaG | ecosystem: Environmental > Aquatic > Marine > Coastal | place: USA: Chesapeake Bay... | reverse complement strand
TCTCTTCCAGTGCCACCACATAATCGCCTATGATGATGACCCCAAGCAGTATCAACACACCACTTGTTATCAATAGTATCACTATGTCTTTGAAATTTTTTATCATTGTTTGTTCTCCTCTGTTCCTTCGTAGTATTTCTTGTATTCCTCAAGTAGGCTGTTTGTTTCTTGTAATTTCTGTCTAATCTGTGCGAAGTTCTTGGACAACAGTTCATAGTCCTTGTCGGTCAAACCAAACAGCACTGGGTCTATACCCGCTTCTTCTAGTTTTTTGAAAACCTCTTCTGCGTTCTCACTTGTGATCACTATCCAACGTATGTCTTCTAGTGTAAGAGGCATTGGGTCTGGCAGGTTCAACTTCTGTCTTGGTTCTTCAACAGTGAACAGTTTGATCCTCTTCTCTCCACCTATGCCACAGCCGGTCAATAATAAGATTAATGATATTGCTAAAAATTTATTCATATGGCACGTAATTTGGATTTGCTAGGCTTGGGCATTCCACATTAATCTCCGATTTCCTTGTTGCTTTGATTTCTGCTTCTGTTCTTTCTGCACCACTGGCCAGTTCGACACACCTCTTGGCGTTCACTGAACCCTTGTTCATTATCCGTTCGATGGCCTCTGTCCTGTCTATTGCAAGTTTGCCAAAATCTCTTTTCTTCTTGTTGAAACGCTTGTCCAGATCGTCTAGGTCTTTCTTGAAAGTCATCACCAACGCATTAAGTTTCTTGTTGCTTTCCATTATGGCCTCGAAGTCCACCTTCTGTTGTTCTATCAACTTTGTCTGTGCTTCTATGCCTTTTTCCAGTTCTATCTGATTGGCCTTAAGTGTGGCGTTGTCCGCTCGTAGTTTCATCACGTACACACCCGCACCGGCTATACCAGTGATAAGCATTATGGCTATCGCCATCTTTATCGTTGAAAACATAATAGCAGTATTTATTGGATCAAACCAGGCTTGTAAACAGTCTTACCGTTTTCCTTCATAGCAGTCAGTATAGACTTTCTGTTGCCCTCTGACTTGTATGACACGTGTACCCAACCTGAATCAGGTATACCTGGTGTGTAGAATTCCAATATCAGTTGGTCGAAGTCACAGTTCTCAGATATCCATTTGGCCACATCGTAGTTGCCTGTGCCCGGACATTCTATGTCTACCGCTTCTCCTTTGCAGTGTTGCGACTTTGATGATCCGCCAACTGCTTCGTTCAGTGCTGGTCCTCTGTAACCTGAGTTTATCACTGTAACACCAAAGTTGTCCCTGACCTTCTGTACAACATTGGAGAAAAGTGCTTTGGCATTCTCCAAGTGTTCAGCACCTGGTGTGTTGTCCAGGCCTTTCCTTGTAGCGGTCTGACTCTTTGTGAATTCTGCTAGTGTGAAGTTTGTGCTTAATCTCATACACTTATTTATCAATAAGTGCGTATATTAAAAATTACCAGCCTGCTTTGCTCATCAGTGCGGACTCTCCGCCCTTGCTGAATATGAATCTATCTTCTGTGGTTTTTGTGATCTGGTATGGCCCAAAGTATTTGGTTAAGAACAAGCATTCGCTCATTGCTGACTCGTCTAGTTTGAATGCTTTGACTTCATTCATTATCATACTTGTCGTCCCAAATGCGTGTAGTTCAAATTTCAACTTGTCAGCGTTCTGTTTCTTGATTGTGACAATGTTGTTGTCCAGTTTGAATTCCATCATTTGGAATCTGTCAAAGAAATCTTTTATCTCACCCAGTTTCAACCCATTAATCTTTTGTGCGTATGCTTCTGGAGTCCTAGGTAATACGTCAGCAAGATTTTTTGCGGAGGCTTCGAAAGGTACCGTCCTTTTGTGGTACGTGAATTCAAATGTTTCAATATCTGTTAGTTTTGATAGGTCATCTAGGAATCTTCTTATGTGTTGATCCACCGCTTCAACCCTAGCGAACTCTATAAAAACTCGGTGTTTGCCATCCTCTAGAGTTCCTGGTGTTGCGTCGGCATCTAAAACTTCCTTGTATCCTGTCTCTGCGAAACGTTCTAGATCTTTTGCAGGCGCTTGTCCATCAACAGAAAAAGCCAGCACCATGATGTTTCTGTCCTCGCCCATCTTGGACTTGAACTGATCCACGGTGAATCTTTTAGATACAATTCCCGCTAGATCTCCAGCCTTTAATCCTTCATTAACTAATGTCATCTAAACTACTTAAATCTCCAGACGCTTGATCCATTGCATCTTGGCTCTCGATCTCGTCCTTACCGTGTTTGAAATTACCAATAAGTTCTTTTGGCATCTTTATCTCTACCACCCAAATAGGATGTGAGTCTATCTTGCCTTTTGTTGTGCCAGGTCTGTAATCTTCTGGCGATTTTATTTCCCTAGGCTTCAATAATTCGTCTCGTTTGTAAGTGACCTTACAACCCCTGTCCAGCAATCTCTTACCTCCAGCAGGATCAGGCATCTTGTCTTCTGGCCACATGAATGAACAAGTTACAAAGTGCCTAGAATCATTCGGACCAGAAAGAAGTTCACCTTCATCCCAATTCTTGAAAACGTACACATCTAGTTCGTCCACTACCCTCTCGAAGTCCTTCAGTATGCCTAAAGTAGGGCCTACAGCGTATAAAGATTGTACGTTTTTGATTATGTCTAGTACGTCGTGCATAGTGCTTATTTATCTTAAAGATCTGTGTTGTAAAATATGCATAGTTTATTTGGAAATTTTGATGTAAGTACTTGTACATGAGTCTACATCAAAGACACATCAAATCACAATCAACAATCAACTACGAGGAACCTTATGCTTTTACGAAGCCTACAACTGCGGCCTTTATTTCAACGGAAACTATGGAAACAAATGAGGAAAAAGAGGGTGTACGACAAACGAGTGAAACTGTATATGCTCAATCAGGACTGGCTAAAGATACGAAAGCAAAAGGACAGGCGGAGACGACGTGTTTTGCTGAAATTATGGAAAGCAAAACAGTTGGCTTTTTTACGTAGGAGATACGCGAACGTTATTTGATGAACTGATCCATCGCTTCAGCGTACCACTGTCGGTAGTGCTGTTCGATACGTTCGTAGGGAACTTGGTCTCTCTGTGCAAGTGGGATTCCAGGTAGTTCATTCTTCAGGACTTCCTTATTGACTAGATCAAGCACCACGGTGTATTCCCTCATCTTGCCTGGTCCGATCTTCTTCTTTGACAGTTCCACGAACTCGTCGAACTTCTTGTCTGGTTTGATTATGTACTTCACGCAGAAGTATCTTTTCTTGTTGTGTTTGCTACCCATTTGATAGCCTTGCCAGTTTGATCATCACACTCGCTAAATTTATTTCTGGATCTGCTACGAATGAGTGATCCACCAATCCCTGCTTGATAATTAGCACCGCTTTGTCTTGTGCATCTTCATCTTTGGATATTATTTCCAAGTTGTCATACAACCATCTGTATATCTCCTCGCACTCCTCTGGTCTCGCTTGGGCACAAACAAGTTTCCTTGCTTCTTGTATCTTGCCCTGTTTGAATAGATCAACCATCTGCAGTCTGTAGTCCTGTTGTCCTGAATCGCCACTTGCTGGTGGCATCAGTTTTCCGTCCCTGCAATTCTGCTGTAGCATATTGATGCATTTTCTCATATCCGGATAACTCGCCTTCACATAGGTGTCTAGTATTTCTATGTCTGGTGTTATACCTTCCTGTATCAATATCTCACACGCCCTCGCTGTGAATTCCGTTTTGTCAATTGTTTCCATGTGGAAGCCTTGGCATCTTGAATGCAGTGCTGGTATCACCCTGTTGGGATAGTTGCAAGTCAATATGAATCTCGCTGACGTGTGATACATCTCCATCACACCACGCAACGCCGCCTGTCCGTTAGGTGACATATAATCCGCCTCGTCAAGCAACACATATTTGTATGCACCAAAAGGCATTATCTGTACGAATGAATTTATTTTTTCTCTGACAGTATCAACTGAATTTTCTCTCGAAGCGTTTATTTCTAAGATGTCATAACTGCTGACTTCAAGTTCAGCAAACAAAACTTTCGCCAGTGTTGTCTTACCTACACCTGGCGCACCACTTAATAACAAGTGTGGGATTGCTTTGTCGTCTATCCAAGACTGTATCTGTTGACGTTGTGCTTCATCTCGCACAACATATTCTTTCAATGTTTTTGGCCTATATTTCTCTACCCACAAATCTTTCATTTACGTAACCATTTCCTTGCGGCATTGATTGGATTCTTCAGTCCATCGTACGTCTTATCAATAAACTCTATGTGTTTGTACAATTTTTCTGATAGTTCGTCAACGGTTTTCTGTAACCTATCAATCTTGTCCTGCAATTTCTTAATTTCTTTTTCGTTCGACATACTGCTATATTACAGCAGTTTCCTTCGCTTGTCTATATAATTGTTCCGTGGCCATGTTTTTACCTTTGGCCTCCACCTGTATGTCGAAGTTTTCTGAGAATGACAATGCCCAATCATTGACTTTCCTGTTTGGTAATAAATCACTGTGTGCTCTAAGTTTCTGTTTCTTGCAACCACGTTCAAGTAGATCCTTGATGTTGTGCATTTCGGTGTGTGTTTTATCTCCCAAGTTAGCGACTGCGAGATGTTCATCTCTGGAATATGAATAGTGCATTGTTGGACGTTGTCCACGCCACGAATCTATCACACGTTTTACCCTATCATCGTTTGGGTCGATGTATTCCTCGTCTCTGATCCAGTGGTGATGTATGTCCATAACAAGTGCAAGGTCCTTTTCAAGTTCGAGGCTGGCATCCAGACCCCAACCCATTTCATCATTCTCGATGGTAATCAGGTTACGTGCCTCTTGCGATAGTCTAGGTAAGGCTTTACGTATGCCGTCTGGTCCTTGTTTGCCTGAGATGTGTACGTTTATCTTGCAACCATCCTGAAAACTTTTGCCAAAACCCATCCAACGTGCCATGTCCGCGTGGTATTCGAATTCTTCTATGCTTCTCTCAACTATTTCCGGTGTGGCACTAGACAACACACAGAACTGACCAGGATGGAATGAAACTTTCACTCCCAGCCTACGCGACATCTCACCAACAGGTGCGAACAAATTCTCTAGGTGACTTTGTATATGAGGTTGTTGCCACCATGACTTCCAGTCCTTTTCTGTGTAGCCTTGTAGCATTTCACTACCCAATCTAACCATTCTACGTTCAGGAGGTAGGGTGCCAACACGTTCTATTAGCCTACGTGCCGCAGTTGTATTGTGAGTCATTATATCCCACTGTCTCTGCTCTGCTTCGTCCTTGTGTTCTCGAAGCCAACGCATTGTAGTTGACCTGCCATTGAGATCTCTGTCTTTGGCGTTGACTTTCATACCGCCAAACTCCGACTCGTTGTTGAGCCATTTGCAACAGAAACCGAAACGTTGTACCATGCCTATATTATAACAGATATTTGTGAAATGTCTACTCTAACAGGGTTTCCATCATGGCCCAGTGTCCAATGATGTCGCTACAATGCAGTTTGAAACCGTACTCTCGGTCAATATCTCGCAAGATCTTGTTGGCTTTTGCCATACTCAATCCTACATTGGCAGGGAGTTGTAGTGCGTTGATGGTTTTCCTTTTCAATCCCTTTGCGGCCTGTACCCTGTGCCATCCGTCCGTGAGTAGGTAGTATCCAGAATCCTTTATTGGTGTGACCAGAATAGGATCCCAGGCGCCGTCTTTTTTGAGTTTTGCAATCCATCCACGTTTCTCCTTGTTGAGTGGACGTTCAACGCCCAATCCCATCTCGGCCATCGTGACCAGTTTGTCTATCTCGACTTTGACTTTTTTTATTTTTATTTTGTTAGGCATAAAGATATTGGTACTTTCTATTGCTAAGATTTTGTGTAGCGACAAGTATCCATCTACAGATTTCTTTTTCTTCCTCAGCACAGGCGCTTTCTATTTTTTTAAATTTATTGAGATTACGAATTGCATAGGGATACCAGTCTTGTGCGATATCATTTATTTTGTGCTGTTGAAAAAATTTTGTGAGTTGTCTTTGCATCACATCAGTTTTGCTGTAGTTAGATTGGTCTATTGGTAGGTCATCCCACATGGGCCATTTGATGTAATCTGGAACAATTATACCCATGTCCTGGAGTTTCTTCATAGAACCAGATCCGCCTATAATAATAGGAATGTGTCCGTACAATATTGTGTTTCCGGTCTTTTCAGTTAGGTACGGATATGATTGTACAGCATCTGTCTCCATGACTATGTTGAATAGGCAGTCATACAATGGCATTACTTTCCGTAATCGTCCAATGTTATTGACCGGTATATCATCCTTGGTTTCGAAGTTGTTGAAAGGTATTAGATGTCTGTGTTTCGAACTTATGTCTTGTGATTCGTGGTTTTCTTCCCTGTTACCTATGTCACGTAGATTTTTTGGACCGTAGGCCAGATAGGATATCTTGTTTTCTTTTTCAAGACCATTGTCAATGATCCAATCAAACATCATTGAACGGAATATGTCGTTGCGACCCAATACGGAACAAAACCAATGGTTCCTTTCTTTCTGCACCACTTCGTCATCAGCCGCACCTTCATGATTTTTTTTGTATTTGGCTGTAGAGAAGTATTTCCGTGGCCATATCTCACAGTTGTCTAAATTTGACAATGTGAAACGGTCAAACACACCATTGTCGATTATTAGGAAAAATCTGTCATGATTCTTGAGGAAAACTTCTTTCAAAATTGTTGTGCTTTGTTTATTGAATTTTAAATCAAGTCCTTCCTCCATAGTATCGATTTGATATATAAGGTTATACTTCCTTTCAAATTTATAATCCAACAGTTCATTCGGAGTTATAAAACTTGACACGTTATGACCAACAAAGTCGTTGCTAGGAAATTCGTTCAAAACAATATGCTCGAGGTCATCGAGAACTATTTCACGCCAACTGTTAATTTTAATCTGTTTCATATTCTATGTTGTCTATGTCTTGTATTATCCGCCATTCGTATCCATGTGGCAATGGCTTTCTCTGTGGGTAGTCATTCACGTCAGATATCTCCCTGTACTTGTTTGCACATGGAGGACCACAGAACGGTCTTATTATTCTCTTGTCATACTTGGTGTCGTGTAAACTATCGTACCAGTATATCGCATTGAAGAATTGTTTTTTACAAACGTAACAGGTGTGTATTTTAGTCATTGCCCGGCAGTGATGTCATCTGTTGCATACCACCTGTGTTGACATAACCGGCCTGTAACCTGTTCTGCTCTGGCTCTTCGTCTGACACGAGTAGGATGTCGTTCTCGTCGATCATTCTGACTTCTAATTCAGTGCCTTCTTTTTTGACTTTGAATCCCCTACTCCATCTACCGTGTGCTACCATGACCCACTGTCCCACTGTGACGTCTTCCTGTTGGTCACCTGTTGCGTACACTTTCGCCCATCTAGGGTGTATGCCCGATTCTGTGCCATCATCATCGTTGAGGATTATACCGCCTTTAGTTTTCATCTCACCAAAGTGCATGTCTGAAACCAAAACTCTTTTCTTCAGTGGTTTGATGTCGTGATCGACCTCGTAGGTCTTACCGCCGTGAGATCCAAAACCTTTTGCTTGTAAATCTTCTAGTTGTCCCATTATAGGATTATTTTAACAGATTTATTCTAGTCCGTCAAGTGCGGCGTCGATGCCTTTTTTCTCTGTACGCTGAATTGGAGTTGATTCAACTTTTGGTGCAGGTTTGCTCTCAACTTTTGGAGGTTGAGGTGCAATCACTTTCTTTGGTGCTGGTTTGGCCGCAATTGGAGTCATTTTCTGCACGGTCTTAACAGGCTCTGCCTTGGGTGCTGGCATTGGTTTGCTCCTTGGAGTGTCACTTACCATTCCCTTTGGTTGTTCGTAGTATTTCTTAATGACGTTTTCCTTGGTGTTCACAATAGTTCCACCTGGACCTAACACGTCTCCCCTTGCGTTGACATTCATATTACCAACAGCCTGAACTGATTCGTTTGCCGTTCTTAGTTTTTCTATGTCCACCATACGTCCTTGCATGGTTCTGTACATTCTTTTTCTTGGTGCTCTTGCTACCATAATAATATACTCCTATATTGATTACTTATCATCGTAGAAATTCGGTGATGTCCAAATTGTACAGCAATGGATTGATCTTGTGTACCCCTATGAGGAACAAGCAGAAACTTGCCACGGAACTGCCCCTGCCAACACCCCAAACTATGTTGTTTGCTCGTAGTGTGTCTATAAAGTAAATCAAGAACTGAAGAACACGTATGAAGTTTTTCTTTTCAAACAGATCATATTCCATTTGCACCCTCAGTTTCTCCTCATCATTTTGACACCTGTCCAGCAACCACTCCAATACATTTATTTCATAGTATTTCTCCGGCATATGCCATTGTTCACAGTTGCTCTTATCGAAGTCTGCAGGCTTTTCCCTCTTGGGTGCTGTGTGAATTACTGGTAGATCTATGCCCAACTCCTTGAGGCTCTGCGAATACTTGTCTATGTCGTTGAAATAAAGTTTAGATATGTCAAAATCTGGATTGCTGTAAAGTAGATCGATGACATCCTCTTCCGAGAATATCACATCTCCGTGATCATTTATCTTTGTCTTTTCCGCCATCTAGTACCTTTGGTTGGAATTCAAATATTTTAGCATGGTACTCGTGCTTGGGGTCAACCGGAATCTCGTGATTGTTCCAACTGAAGTGTCCTGTGTAGATGCCTTTGTCGAGTTCTTGATCATATGTTGCCGTGTCTGCCCTTAACCACCATGGATCAAATTTGCTGTATTTCTTAGAAAACCAATCGGGTCTATCTAATAGTATAAGTTCTTTGCTGTCTTTGTCAACCGTATAGGTAATACCATCTCCCTGCCAACTTGATAATTCTATATTGTTTATAACTATCTTGCTGTCCAGTATGCTGTTGGCTTTACAGAAACATACCGCGGCCATTATTTGATCATAAGGCGGCTTTGGTAATTCAATAAATCTATTTGTTGTACTTTTTTTTAACGTAAGATAAAGTGGTTCATCTCGCCAAGTCGTTATCGTGTTGGCAAACACCTGTTCAAAAAGGTTTTTTAATCTGTCAAAGTATTCTGTCTGTTCCTTTAAACTTGCCGTGTGTGGCGTCAATGAAATGTTAAGTTTGTATTCATTGGAGAACAACTCACCGTCGACTATAATAATTGATTTGAATATTGTCTTCCAGGTAAACGTGTTTGACATAAACCTATTTACTAGTCTATGTTTATCAGGTCTCCGATATCTGGTTCGTTACGAAGTTTTTTATTATTTTTGTGCCACGCTTCAATCCTTCTTTCTCGAATGGCATTACGATAGGTGTTCAAAGCCATCTGCAGATTGGCCAGCATCTCTGGATTACGTCCACGCCTCGCTATGGCAACCTTTCTGTTTAGATCTTTAATTCGTTTTGAAATATCCTCTTCAGACATATTGCCTATTTCTTCTTGTAATGGATGAAAATACATCACTACCTCCTATTAGATGTAGTTGTTTCCTAATTGGTGCATTAATATTGTTGTGCCGTTGTCTGGTGTAAGAAACTCATAAAGATATCTACCAGAAGTTGGGACAGTTATGGTGTCAGACGACCCATCTCCACCAGATACGTTACCAGCAACCAACACCGCACTTGGTATAGTTATAGTGTGTGCTGTGCTGTCAACATTTACGTCTAGGATTATTCTACCCACAGTATTTGTAGCAGGCATGTTAATGAAAGACAGGGTAACACTTGCATTGGTTGTTAATGTTTGATAATGCCCATTTTCATGATTTAACGTTACAGCACCTCCTGTGGTGCCGTGAGCGTAAACTGTTTCTGCCGTGTCTTTGAAAGTTGCTTGGGAGACCACATAGTTGGAGAAATTGCTGTTTGCGTTTGTACTTGCTTTGTTAGTCTGCAAGTCCTCTATCTCGGTCTGTGCTTCAGTGAAATTGTTTTTGATTGCACTGAAGTTATCTCTGAAACCCTGTGAACTGTTGTCCTGTCCCGCCTTAGGATAGGTTCCGTCTATGTTTCCTGGTACTATGTTGCTTGCCATTTATTAAATTCCTTTGTCCCTAAATTTAAGGTATTTATCGTTGCTTCTCTCCACCTTTATTATTGTGCCTGCCTGTGGCACTTCTTTGGTAAAGGTTATTGTAGTTTTTTTGGTGGCGGTGTTGTAAGACAACGTAATTCCCAATTCGTGATCAGCAGATCTGATTGTCCCATCCGCTGTTAGATATGTGGGTTTGATGTTGTTGTCAGCGGTTACTCCCTGACCTATGAATACCACCTTACTACCTTCCTTTATCAATAGATCTTCTTCGTGTAATATTTCGTCTACCACAAAACTGGTTGTAGTGCCGTCTGCCGTAAATGTTTCTGTTGCAACTTTGCTCTTGTTTACGATGTATCTGTCAATAGTAAATGCAATATTTTTGAATTTTAAATTTTTATCTTCAATTCTCTTTTTAACCAACGCAGATGTTCCTGGCTTACAGTAGCATATTGGCACGGCCATTACATATCCTAAAGGTGCCAGGTCGCCTGCCTGAGTTGTCTTCATCCAAAGTGGCAAGTAATCCCATTCCTTGTGTCCAAGGCTCTTCATCCTAGACCTCATATTTGCAACTGCGTTTGGATATAAGGTTTCTATTAATCCTAGATCTGCACTCAATTGATTGGCATATCTGATTTTTGACCCTGAGGTGCTGAAACTCAATCCACCATCTGTTGTCACCTCATAATCAACATAGTCTGCTGTGGCATTCATACTAGATGCCCTAGGACCAAGCATAGGTTTTGTGACTGCCTGTCTAAGGTTTATAGACCTTGATATTGCCTCACCATCATTATTGACTAAACTGTCTTTGATATCTAAATACACCACCTCATATTTTGTCGTTGTTCCTTCTTTGGCAACTGCTGTTTTAAGGTCTCCAAAATATAGTGTCTTTGGTGCGTGGTTCTGTTCCATTTGCTGTTGGAAAGCAGTCAAAGTCTTTGCTTCAAGTCCTGCCATCATTAGCATGTCTGGTTTCGACTTCATTCCAAACGTAGGATCTTCCGGTCTGTATATATTGTCAACAGAATTGATGTTTGGATCTTGTGCTATGTTGTAGAATATGTTCTGATCTATAAATGAAGTAGCATGCCCTGTCATGTTGCCGTATTCTATTGTTGTGAAAGGTATGTCAATATTAAGTGTGAATTCTTTTGAACTAGCCGCTGACTGGTACTGATCACTCACTGTGACTGTGAAGGTGAACGATCTCGTTGAATCTGTGAAATCACTTGGATCGATAGTGCCCAAGAGATTGCCCTGTTCAGATAAAGTTATTCCTGTAGGTAGTGACCCTGATGTAACCGAGTAACTTAATACACGGTTTGTTTCTTCCGCTACTGCCTCTATTGATAGTATACTAGGTACGTCAGCCTTCAGTGTGCCTATCACAGTCGGAGTGGTGAATGCTATTCCGATGTTGATGTCACCGATCACTTTCATAGTGAAAGCCTGATCAGTGAAAACATTCACTCCAGTCGATACAACCCTGTTCGCCCTGACAGTGAAGTTGTACGTGGTTTCAACCGCGGCCTGCCTTGCAAGTGTTCCATAAAGTTCTCCTGAGTTGACATCTATTGACACACCTGTAGGCAAACTTCCCGACTGTATAGAATACTCTAGATCTCCTTGCAGAGGATCAAAATCTTCGACATCTATCTTAACGACAAAAGCGTTGTCGTGTCTGAATGTTCCCAAGTCAGAACCTGTTCTGAACACAGGCCTTCTATTGGCGCTTAGGTCCATCGTAAGTGGTGATGAATCTATCTCAGTTGCGTCTATTGTTATCGCGGTGTTCGACACTCTCCAGAAATCGGCCGAATATACAAATATTGAATTGTTCTGTTCAACGAAACTTGTACCGTCAGAAACTCGAACAATGAAATCAAAATTCTTGCTTATGCTCTTTGTGGTAACGGTCCTGTCATACGTGCCATCGAATTGATCTTCGGTACCTGAGCCATCGTATCCGCCACGCTCTGCGTAACGCTGGTCTTCTGTCAACTGTACTATCCCTGAAATCAAACCAGATTTGTTCATAGTGACTCCTGGTGGCAGAGATCCTTGCACTATTTCATACACAAGACTCTGTCCTGCACGTGTGTCTGTGTCCGTGGCCTGCATCTGGAAAGAAATGCTGGAACCGTCTATGACCCAATACAAGCCAACGCTGGTAGAATCGTCCAGTTGAAGTTGTCCTGAAGCAGTAGTGAAGGTTGGAGTGTCCGCACCTTGCACGTCTAGACTAAAAGTCCTGTCTGTGATCTGGGTACCGGCCGTGGCTCGCACGACGAAGGTGTAAAGAGTTCTTTTGGCAACCTCAGCCGGAGTACCCGTCAGTAAACCTGTTGAAGTCACCTGCATACCAGGTGGTAGGCTTCCTGCTATCACGGAGTACACGATGGCCGTTGAGTCACCTAGATCTACCGGATCGTTGGCTTCCAATTGTAATGAAAAGGATGCCTGTTCGTCTATAGTCGCTAGTTTACCTGCTGTGGTCGTCCACACTGGTGTTGCCATTTAGTACTCCTTACAAGGGTATTTATTCGCAATTACCGACTATTATTCTGCGTACGGATCCAGTGTTCAAGGTGCTGTCTGAGGTTCTCTTTCTCGATCTTGTCAGTAGAACGTCGTATGGCCTCCTCCAAGCGTCGTATCTCGGAATGAGCAGTATTATGCCTATTACGGTCGTTGTAACGTTTTCTCATTTCCCCTTAGGGTGTATTTGTATTATCTATTACGATGCGTTAAAGTATGGTATAACTGCATCCACACCACCAACTTTGATCTTCAGATAGCCAAGTGGTCTGATCTCGTTGGCAGAATCAAGTGGCAAGTGTGTTGCGGCACCCACTGCGCCAACAGTGGTCTGTGTGGCTGTGTTGAAGTCTACCACACCAGTACCCTGTGTGCTAATGCTGATGTCACCATCTGACGTGTCATTCTGTATCGTGTCTGCCCTTACGGTTGTTGCCTGTATCAGGGTGATGTCAGCCTCACTGGAAATTATCTTCTTGTTGAATGTGATGTTCTGACCAGTGGCCGCGTCTATGGTCATACCACCTGATGTGGCTGATAGAGTGTTTCCATCCATTCTCAAGTTGTCAACATTTAATTGTCCTGTCGTTGTCTGCGTACCTGTGGCAGTGATTGGACCAGTCAAGACTATAGCACCTGTTCCTGCAGGATCTATTGTTATGTCTCCGTTGGAGTTTGAAACTATTGTGTCTGCGTTGATCGAACCTTGTACAGTAAGTGTGCCTGCCACAGTGCTGTTGGCACTGATAGTGTGACTTCCTGTGGTTGTGATGTCAGCGGTAGTCAGTGTGCTTGAAACGGAAGCAGTCCCTGTGATCGCAGTGTTTGCCTGTAACTGTATAGTCCCTGTACCACCCGGATTCAACGTCAAATTTCCATTTGAAGCAGTTGAAATATCCGTGTCGTTGAAAATCAAATTGTCAACAGTTACGTTGCCTGTCATTGTTGCACCATTGATAGTCGGTGAAGTCAATGTTTTGTTTGTCAATGTCTGTGAACCAGTAAGTGTGGCAACTGTTCCATCTATTGCGATGGTCACGGTGTTACCAGTACCTGCTGTGGTTACACCTGTACCACCAGAAAATTGTAAACTTTCAGAATCTAAATCTATTGATAAGGTTGTTGAATCATCACAAGCAAAATCTAGATCCTGTGCTGTGACCTGTGAGTCAACGTATGCCTTGATTGACTGTTGAGTCGCTAGTGCAGTGGCAGAGTCACTGCCCATTGCGTCCTCGTCTAGTATTGCTGTGACTGTGGCCCCTGATGCCAACGCAAGTGATGTGCTCAATGTCGCCGCACCTGCCACGTTGATAGTTCCTGTTGTCTGTATGTTGTCTGCCAATGTAATCTGTGTAGAATCATTAGAACTTATTTGACTGCCATTGATAGTGATAGATCCTAGATTGATGTTACCTGTACCATTTGGTGTGATTGTTACATCTCCATTGGTCACGCCTGTGGTAATTGCAAAGTTGTTTGTGTTTAAGTTTGCATCCAGTGTGTTTATGTCGTTGTCACCACCGTATAATTCTACGAAGTTGTCGTTGATCTTGTCAAACGCTGTTCGTAACGGGTCACCCGTGCCGTCGTTTGCAGTTGTTCCTATGTTGATTACTTGTCTAGCCATACTTTATATAATCCTTTTTGTTATGGGTATTTATTCTTAATTCTATAAACCTAATGTAATTACTATAGGTCTATTAATGTTCTTTGGAATTTGAAAACAGTGCTGTCGCTTGATATGTTTGTTGCTAACAATCTCACATTACCGTCATCGATGTCTGCCGTGAATGTGCATAGAGGATCGGTGTATGACGTCGTGCTACCAAACACAGTAAGGTATGCTTCAATTGTGCTGTCCGCACTTGGTCCGTGTATAAGGTTGGCCTCCACAATCTCGAATCTGCTGTTTGTTGTGTCCGATATTGATATGAAATATTTGGCACTCCTGTAAGTTGCTGAACTGAATGAATCTACCTCTGTTGTGGCCGATGATGCAATCGTTGTGGTGTTGTCGTTGATATCTGAGTGGTTCAATGTGGCCGTTGCTGTTGCAAACCCAAGATTTCCTGAACCATCGGTTTTCAGAAGTTGGTTAGCGGATCCGTCTGTTGTTGGCATCGACAATCCGTTGATTATAACAGTGCCTGTACCGTTGGCCGAAAGTTCAAGATCGGAGTTAGATAAATTTGTTGAGATTGTGTTGTCAGTTATGGTAACCCCGTCGATGATTGCAGAGGAATTGGCTGTGATTGTGGTGAAAGTTCCAGCGGCTGGAGTTGTAGCACCTATGGTGGTGTTATCAATTGTGCCACCGTTGATGTCTACCTTGGCCATGATCACACTACCCGTGCCTGACGCTGAAAGCACTAGATCAGAGTTTGATAACGTGGTTTTGATTTCATTGTCAGTTATGTTGATGTTGGAATCCACTGTGAGATTCGCTATGGTCACTGTGCCTGTTCCACTGGGCCTCAACACAAGATCATCGTTTGTCCTGTCTGCGGATATGTTGTTTCCGCTTATCGTGATCCCTTCGTTGAATAGATCTGATGCGTACACTTCTGTGAACATGGTGTTCACATTCTGCATGGCGGTCCTCAGGGTATCACCTGTTCCGTCGTTTGCGTTTGATCCTACGTTTAGCGTTATCTGTGCCATTATACTTTCAATATTCTCCTCACGAATTTTACAACCTGTGTGTTAGTGTTATTTACTGTTCCTCGCAACCTAACGTTTCCACCTGAAACGTCTGCGGAAATGTCCATTGAGTCATATATGGATGAACCGTCGCCCGCGCCATTGGATGCACCACCAGTTATGCTGATGTATGCCGTTGAACCATCATGAGTGACATTTACCTCCTCAAGTTTGTATCTATCTGCCGTAGTGTCCGAGATCTGCACGTGATATTTGGCACTCCTGAAAGTGGATGCATCAAATGAGTCTATTGTCTGTGTTGACGAGTCACCGTTTAGGGTGGCTGTGCCATCTGTGATATCTGAGTTGTCAAACAGTATGGGTGAAGTGAAATAGGATAGTTGTCCATTGCCGTTGGTCTGTAGCACCTGGTTGGCTGATCCGTCACTGGTAGGGAACTTGATGCCATTGATTGACACGGCGCCAGTGCCAGTTGCTAAAATTTCAAGATTGGCATTTGACGAATTGGTTGAGATTGTGTTGTCAGTTATAGTGACCCCATCCATGGCGGCTGATGTGTTGACAGTCAGTGCAGTGTAAGTGCCCGCGAGAGGAGTTGTACCACCTATCACTGTGTTGTCGACTGTACCATTATTCACGTCCGCACTGGAGACTAACACCGATCCAGTGCCATTGGCTGTAATCAAAAAGTCAGCATTTGAATCGTTTACCTTGATTTCGTTGTCTGATATGTTGATGACAGAATCTATCGTGAGATCACTGATCTGTACGTTACCGGTGCCATTGCCGGCCAGCTCGATGTCCGCGTTGGATTGTGTGGCGCTGATCACATTGCCATCGAATGACAGTTGTGATAGTGTTAAAAGCGGTCTGGCATACACTTCAGTGAAGTTGTTGTTGATCTTGATGCCCGCACCCCGGATGGTATCGCCCGTGCCGTCGTCCGCGATCGCTCCTATGTTTATCACTTCCTGTGCCATAATTTAATGGTATTTATGGTTACGGAGAGACGTTCTTGAACGGGTGATCACTGGGCAGATTCGCCGTCAAACCCCACTTGTGCGCCAGGTATCCCTCGGCCTTCTCGAACTCCGTTATGTCCGTACCACCCGTGCCCGGCAGTGCGCCTACCACGAAGAACTCAGCCAACCGGCCGTCCAGCCTCTCGTTGGCCCTGTTACGCATTACCCTTATGTCCTGGTTCTGGTTGATGGCATTGTCGTAGTCGTTGACGGGAGTGAATGCGTTTGAGCCGTCCACCCTGGCAGAGATCTGGTTGCCGGTCTTGTTGAATATGGTGCCCACTATGTGGAATGCGTCAAGGCTGACTGCCGAGTCAAAGGCTTGGAGGTTACCTATGCTTGATGATATCCTGTTGGAAACCAAAGCGTCCAGGTCCAACTCACCGTTGAACGCACTGGCGTTACCGGAGCTCACTGCGTAGTCCCTCTTGCTGGTTCCCGCCACGGTGTTGTTCTCGAAACTGTAGAAACTGTCCTGGGTGTCACTAATTGTATCCGCCAGGAACACGCCTATGGCCCAGTGGTTGCCGGATCCGTCCGTGACGGCCCCCTCACCTGTGGTGGTGAGATCATAGTTTCCATTGAAGTCCCACACATTGAGACCATTTAGAGCACCAGTCAACCTTTGAGGGTTACCGCCAATCGTGATTGAGAAGTTGCCTGATTTGTCAGTCACAGACTGTAGGACGTTGGCACTGATTGTGTAAGT
>Ga0099850_1000539_pt1 | contig 17037 bp, 22 predicted proteins | sample CB_VirMetaG_5_FD_79182 | JGI IMG/M metagenome (GOLD analysis project Ga0099850, IMG submission 79182) | Freshwater to marine saline gradient viral communities from Chesapeake Bay - CB_1508_1D Viral MetaG | ecosystem: Environmental > Aquatic > Marine > Coastal | place: USA: Chesapeake Bay... | reverse complement strand
CCTCGTTAGTTGCACTATAAGCCGTAGTTGAGGCATCTAAAGTTGCACTAGACGTATATAAAGCCAATTTAAAGGTGTTTCCTCCTGAAGCTAAAAAATTATGTTTTGCTTCTAATAATTCTTTCTTAAAAGAAGTACACATTGCTGTTGTAATTGCCATTATAAAGTCCTCAATATTTCAGCCATATCTGCATGACCGTTAGATTTAAATAAGTTGTACAACGTTGTCCTATCGCTTTTTATTGCCTGATTGCATGCAGATACGATAACCCAGTACATGCGTTCTTTAAACGCCTCAGCTTGAGCTTTTATCTCTGGTTGAGCTGTTTCACTAATACTAATTATTTTATCTACTGCGTTTAAAGCAATCTCTTCTGAAGTAAACCCTCTGTTAGAAGTTGTTTGAACTTTTACTTGTCCAATAGAGGTTTCTACAGCAACGTTAAACATTAGCCTGTCCTCGAGATATCATAACGGTATTCATCTCTAAGGCCATAGCCTTCTCCCAACTTGTTTAAGCCTAACAAGGATTCTTGAAATCGCTGTTCATAGTTAGCTAGTTCTTCAGGAGCTTTAAGAAAATTAACTGCTTCGATTAAAGACCCGTACAAAATAGCGTTTGGAGCATTAGTTGAAAGCCATGTTGTCCCAGATTCAGCCCCAGCTGTTAAAGAAGCTGGGCGATATTTATAATGCAACTCAAAAGTATAATTTACCCCTACACTTGGTTGATTAGGAGTAGGGGCAAGTAAGAAAGTTGTATCATCAAATTGTGAAAAATATAAGGGTAATCCTGTTGTATTAGGATTTGGAGAATAATCCCGCATAAACGAAACGTGTTTAAATAATAAGTATGTATATTCGTTAGACGAAATTACCGCGAGACTTAATGGAGCTAAGAAATCAGTCGGCATCGATAAATAAGGATTTCCACCTTCTGCTGTACCTGTTACATTTTTACGAAAAACAGGTAGTTCAACGGCTTTTAATATTCGTTCCTCTGCCTCTTGAATAAACACAGGAAGATTAGAAGTAAATGTTGATTCTGAAACTTCACAATAATCTTGTATCGTTGTTTTTAATTCTGCGTAAGTAAAGCTCATGAGTTCACCACCGTTACAGACCCAATTTCACCAGTTCCAAAAACACCGTCAAACGCAGTACCTATAGGATCCGCAGTACTCGAAATAGATCCTCCAATATCTACGCCTAATGGTGTAGTGGTTTGAGGCCCCGTTGTTCTAACAACTCCTAATTGAGACTGAGGTAAAGGTATTTCTGGTCTAGGCTGTCTTAACGCTTCCGGGTCAGTTGGGTGATGAGGTGGTTCTAGCTGAGGGTGCTTAGGCTCGTAACATTCATGACAAACTTTAAAACCTGTCCACTCCATTCTCATCTGTAAATACCGAGTTCTAAACCCGCATCTATCGCAAACTCCGTATGAAAACTTCCCTAATGCGTAAGACATTAGACATAGCTACGCTGAGGAACTAAATGAACTGAAGATCGATCCTCATCGTACCTTAATGCGTTAAGTAGGTTTTGCTCATAAATACCGTTTAATAACTGTGCTTTTTCAGGATTCTTTTTTAAAGCGATATAAAAAGCTAACCCAGAAACTAAACAAGGCATAAATCTACTTGGGATATCTACATCATTAACTGCTGCACTAATATCTTGAATTCTTTTCCAACGAGAAGAAACTAAAACATCCGTCGAGTTTTCCGGAGCAGGCCAAACGTACAGCTTAGGTGTAATTGTTCGCTCAACATAATATTGAGTACACCTTGCCTGAGTATTCTTATTAGGAATGTTTAAATATTCATTTCGATCTATGCGATCAATTTGAAAATCAGTTTGTTGAGAATTAACGTTCCGTCGAATAATAGCATCTAAAATATCGATGTCATATTCATTTAGATCGTAAGAAACTTGTCCTTGAGTTAACGTTAATGAAACTTGCTCAACTTCCCAAAGCTGAATACCACGATTAGACCAATCTGCAAACATAATATTCATAGATCGTCTAGCCGTGACACCGTCGTAGCCAGTACGGTATTCAAGTCCTGCTAATTCAAACGCCTCTTCAATCGCAGTAGCCGCGTTTAAACTAAAGTCTCTAGTTCCCGAAGTTGCCATATTAGTAATGCTTCAATAGATTAAGAACAATCACATAGGTATCGTTCGCAGCAGCTCCTAGTGTTGTTAATTTTATGTCCCCGGTTTTACCAGCCCCAGAAGTATTAACTAGTCCTCCAAAGTCACAAAAATCCATATGGCCATTAGTTGACTCTGCTAAAGCAATCGCAATAGTATCTACTGTAGCTCCCCACAATAACTGAACTTGAGCAAAGCCTGTTATTGAATGAGCGATTTTTTCTATAGTAACCCCAGAACAAGCTGTTCCATCTGATTTTGCAGCGAGACTGCTTACATCAACTTTCGTAACGGCACTTTCACCAGTGCCGTCCGAAAGGTTAGTAAATTGAATAACTGCACGATGGAGACCGTCGGAGATGGTAGTCGTTGAGACTGCATCAGCCATAGTTATTCTCCTAAATTAATTAAGCGTCAGCAAAAGGCGTAACAATCGTTCCACTTCCGATCAGCAAAGAGTCATGAACCAAGTAGGTCGCAGTATCGATAGCAGTTACTTTAATAACACTTCCAACAATACCGCCTTTGGTAGAACCGTTTAAAGTAATTACATCGTTAGATGCAGCAGGAACGAATGCTTTCTTCGCGCCATCATCAACAGCAACTATAGCCGCACCAACAAACTTGTCAGTGCCGTCAGTCAAGATGTCAAGATCGGTTGCTGCGGTTTCAACATAGAAAAAGAAAGACGCGCCAATGTTGTTTGCTTGATCAGGGGCTGTCGGGTCAGTAGGAGTGGCTGAAGAGATAGAAGGCAAAGTAAACTTGCCGTCTGCATCGTTCAACATAATAATTTTACCGGCATGAGCCGCAACGGTTAAAGTTGTGTCAGCAGATAAGCTAATGCTGCTGTTAACGCCAGCAGTAATAAAACCAGCTAAAGATTTAACGGGTCCAGAAAAAGTAGTTTGCGCCATTATATTCACCTCTTTACGAAAGGATTCGTCTTAGTGTCTTCGTAAACGTCTGCTGGGGCAGTCACTAAAACTTATTATACCCAGAAATAAAGGGGGGGATATACCCCCCCACTTAATTATGCCGCACCGGGAGACCCGAAAATACCACGCCAGTCACTAAAGCCAAAGCTATAGCGTTCTCTGGCCTTATAGCGAACGTTTCCGGTTTCAAAATCACCTTCCATGTTCGTTGATACGGGAGTACGGACAAAGTGTTTCAGTCCATTAGGAACGTCAGTCTTCAAGAAGAAAGCATCAGTATCCGTCAAGAAATGATTCACAACGTATCCTTCAGGGATCATTCCCATGTTTCGGATAGCGTTGATATCATTGTCAGCTGTTCCTACGCGACCCGGAGTTTGAAGCAGACGATCTGCCACGAACTGAAGGGCTGAAGGAATAATCAGCTTACGAGCCTGTGCATTAATCTTCAGACCACGCTCATCTTCAAAAGCAGCAATATCAATTAAGGCTTGCTCTAATGAAGTTTCGTTAAGGTCTGCAGCTGTAGACAGCTCATTAGACTGAGTTTGGTTAGATACAGTCGGATGGTCAGTAGCACAAAGCTCCTTACCGTCACCACCTAAGAAGCTGCTGTTGAACGCATTGTTCAATACATTAGCTCCTTTAATGTTTTTAGTCTGCATCATAGATCGCGCAAGAGCGCGAGTGTACCGAGAAGAAAGGGTATCGTAGAGATTATCTTCGATAGCTTCTTCAGTGAGTGAAAACGCTAAAGCAATAGTTTCATGCGTGTAGCGAGCAGTATATGACTCTTGTGCAGTGTCATAAGTTACATTGCTACCTTCGCTTTTAACTGGTGCTTCGCCGAAGCCTGTTAGCATGACTTCTTCCTCAAAAGCTCGTTCTGAACTTTCGGTGTCGAAGACATCTTCATACTCAGCAGCGTATCTATCATATTCCAAGCCAAAGAGAGCGTGAAGGCCGGGAACAAGCTCTTTTACGAGTTGTGCTCTATTAATCGCCATTAGTTACTCTCCCTAGACTGCGAATGTGTTAGTTGGGAACGTAAAGAAGGCTCTTGCAAAAGCACCAATACTATTGCTTGGTGAATCTACAAAACCAACACAAAGCGCAATTCCACTACTAGTAGTAGCAGTTACACCTTCTTTTGAACGTCCGTTATTAGTTGAACCCGCTGTAGTGCTAAGGGTGTACTTATTACCGATGAAACTTACAGCAGGAGTTCCTGCGGTAAATTGTGCTTCATAGATAATTGCAGGATCTACATACACATAGGCTTCAGCATCTGCTCCACCTAGAGTTGCGAGATTTGCGGTCCACTGGTTAGACCAAGTTGGGGTGCCATCGGTAGCAGTATACTGCACACCGTAAAAAACACCTGCGGGAGTGCTTGTAGCACCAGCCTGATTTATGTAACCCGAAGAAAGCGTCACAACATCACCACTAAAAATAGCAGTATTATAGCCACTTGCAATACGCATTTTCTTGGGTCTAATCACCCCACCATACATGTGGGAGGCGGGTGTAAAGCCGTTAGGGGCATCTACGTTTGCCATTTTAAAACCCTCCTAAAGAGTCATGAGAAAAGTTAATCGGCATCAACAACGCGTCGACTACCGAACTCCGTTTTTGAGTTCCTTTGAATGTCTGAATTTCTAATAGGCATTCTAGGATCACTATCTCGCATCAAATCATTGTCGACCCCTTTAAGCTGATTATCGGTTACATTTCTATAGTAAGCGTTTCGTTCAGCTACGGTTTCTTCAGGAATTTTAGCGAGAATTAGCCCACCAACTCCAATCACACCCGCGTGTCTACCATCATCGATCGTTGGTGCATCGAAATCCGGATAATCCTCTGCTCTCACAGGTTCAAATCCTTCTCGAATACGTTTAGACATATTCGCTCGATCATCATGACCTCTAACTTCTGCACGAACCCAACGGTGTTTATATCCCGGAGGGGCTTCAGGGGCATCTAACATTGAAGGCGGTTGCCAAGGTTTTCTGCGAGTTTTAGATTCTCGTGATTCAGCAGATCTGGAGACTCGATCTGTCATTTTATTCTCCTTAGACGTATTTTGCATACTCTTCAAGTGGCACACCAATTCTTTTTGCGATTGCAATTTGTGAGGGTGTGAGACTCACTTTGCGTGCTCCACGACTTGCTGGACTAGCCCCACGACTTGAACCAGCTACTTGTTGCGATTGCACGTTTTTCGGCTTATCGAACTTATGAGGAAAATTTTCCCTAAGTTGCGCATTTAGTTCTTGATAATATTCATCAGAAGTCGGATCAATTCCGTTTCTTTTTAGCTCATCATCAATAGCTATCGCCGCACTTGTCATAATTCGATCTTGACCAAACCATGAATTCTTTTCAGCCCATGCTTCAGCTTTTTCATCTCTAGGAGGAGGTTGCTGAGGCTGTGCCTGAGAATTTACTTGATTATTTTGACGATTACTAGCTAATCGTCGTCTATTTTGTAATTTTTGTCGGTTCTCAGCTTTCGCAGCATTTTGAGCTTCTAACGCTGATTTAGCTACAGCTTCGGTAGCTAACGCAATAGCTTCAGGATCACCAAGCTCTTGTGCTTCTCTTAGAGCTTTTCTAGCTCTTTCAGCTTCAGAATTAATCCTAGCTTTATATTCATTAATTAGGCTTGCATCCGACGAATAAAGTCTATTAGTTAAACTAGACTTTTCTTGTTGTAAATTTTGAGCAAAGTTAATCGCTTCATCTCTTTGGCGTTCAGCTTCACGCATCCGATAGGTTAATTTATCGATACGTTTTTTAACTGAATCACTATAATCTTCTAACTCAGCAGCTTGATCAGTTTGTTTTTCTCCGAAGTCTTGATCTTGCTGACGCTCTTGAATAACATCAGCTTCACGTGGATCAACTTCTTCGTCTGGTAAAATTAGTTCTATTTGTTGTTCAGACATATGTCCTCCTTATTGCAGAATTGATTCAGGATCAGAAATAACAGCTAAGATTTCATCATCGTTTAAAAGACGCATGTCGCCACCTTCAATACGAAAACGCGCTCCCGCATATCTTCCGAAAATTACCCAATCCCCCTTTTTGCACCAAGGGCCGGTTGGAAACTTATCCTCATCTGCATATGCACTTGGTCCCATAGAAACGACTAATCCTACAATAGTAGCAATCTTTTCTTTGTCCAGTGTTTGTTTAGCGAGCATGATTCCACCACGGGTTTTATGGCTTGGCTCGAATGGCAGAATTAACATTCTATATCCCGTAGGTACGGGAAGTTTATCAGCGTGAGACTCTAAATTTTCAGCAGTTAGCTTATTCTCGTCTTCTAACGCGAATTCGCCATCGGAACCAAAATTTAATACACGGTCAGGTACTTCAGTCATTGATCTCTTCCATTTTTGAATGCAGGTTTACTATTTCTTGCTCAGTGAAATTTAAACCTGAAATTTCCCCAACAATACGTTGGTACTGAGCGAAGTCTTGGGCGCTTCCCGAAGCAAGCGTATGCGTGAGAACCTCTTGGCGCTCACGAATCTTTTTGAGTAAAAACTCAGAATACTTAATAAAGTCCATAAATTAATTTATGTAACTTGTGAAAGAAGTGCCTTTAGTTGCAGCACCAACTCCTTTAATCTTTTTCTGTTTTCCAAGCTCAGAAACTACACCAATTTTACAGTCTTTAGCCTGAGCAAACCCTTTATCAGAAGCAGACATAGAATCTACGCTTACTTTCTTCGGGCGCTTGTCCCCCGGACCGGGGTACTGTTTGCTTTCATACCTCATCGTTTTTTACCTCGCTTTTTTAAACCTTGACTTACAGGCCCCTTTCTAGGAGGAGGGCCTCTTTTAACACCTTTCATTATTGCTGTTCCCTAGATTCTTTAACTATACGCGCAAGATTAGTTAAATTCGTATCTGCGGATCTTTCATCCCGTAGCTCTACTTCGCGTAAGTCTGCTGCAATTTTGACATCAGTTTGGCGCTCTTGAGAGTCAATCTTTTCAAGTTCAAGTTGAGCTTTTTGATCAACCTCTTTTTCACGAAGCCTTAACTTTTCAGCTTCTAGTGCCATTTGCTGTTCGAACATTTGACGCTGGGGATCGGGAACTTCCATCGCTTGTTGCAATGCTTGCTCTTGACCAGTGATCTGCTGTGTAGCTTGTGCTGCTGCGATAGCGATCTGGTTTTCGTACTCTGGAGGTATTTGTGGCATTTGACCATCTGGTCCCGGCTGAGGTAGTTGAATACCTTGCTGAGCAAGTAATTGTTCTACTTGTATTCGGTACTTTAATGCTTGGTGTTGCTGTATATGCGCGTTTAACGCTTGAACAGCCGCAGGGTTTTGAGCTGCTGCAGGGTTTTGACTAAATGACAAATGCGTTTGAATATGTGCATCATGATTCTGCTGTATAAATGCTTGCATTGGAACGTTGTTAAGAGAATCTTGATTTTCTTGTATTGGATCTTTAGGCGCTGGCTGAACGTCGGGTAAAAGAATGTCATCAATATCTTTAATGTTTAAAGCCAAGTACATCTTACGAAAAGCTGCTTTTAGATTGTGCACTTGCGGAGCACTTTGCGCCATCTGTAACTGTGTTTGCGCTAAAATAATCCGTTGGGTAGTACTAAAGATATTAGGATCAGATACAGGAATGACATCAACTTGATTGCTAAAGTCTTCTCTGAATACGGTTTGTTGTGCTCCCTGTACCTGATATGGGTATTCAGGAGGCAATACCTCCCCGAAAATTCTCTTTAATATTTTAAACTCAGTTTTTTGAGCGTAATGTAATCGTTTATGGATTGCAGAAATTACTCGCTGACCTCGTTCTAGCGTAGCTATCGTAGAACCGACAGGAGCATTAGGATTAGATTCGGCACCGCCTTGATCAATTACGGATGCAAACCTTTTTCCAGAATCAACTAGAACACCTAATAAGTTTGCTAATGTGCCACTAGGTTCTTTATAGGGAAGCGGCATAAACGATTCGCGGATTGTTCCTCCCGGAGTATCTACATCTCGCCATTCTCCGGGTTGGATAGGATCATCTGCACGTTGAATATTTAATCCGCGAGACTTAAACCCTGCAGGTAAATTAGCTAATGTCCCTGCGTCAATTAACTGTCGTAAAATAGACGTAGCTGATTTAGTAACGCCTCCAATCATGTGGATAAGTCCGAATCCGTAAAAACCTAATCCGGGTAAAAATTTAAAGTGCGTGAAATATTCGATCTTTTTTCGTAAAGGATCTTGTTCATCGTAATTACGGCGAATACTTAAAACTTCACGCGTATCTCGACAGATAGTTACGATATACGGTAATGCAATACCTGTGGGTTCTCCCATATCGTCTGTATCTTCAAAACCCGGCACATCTAACTCAGCGTGTACTTCTAACAACGTAAACTCTCTATCTGAATTAGACGGACTTAACCCATCAAGCTCGTCAATCTTTTCTTGAACGACAGACTCTTGAGTTAGCCCCGGAGACGTTGTTGGAGTATCTCGATAGAAGCCTGATCGCTTTAACTTTAACAAATCGTTTTCGGTCATGTGTAACACATGCGTAATTCGAGGCGTTGAAACTAGATCAGTCGTATAGTAAGGAACTACAAGATCTTCGGATTTAATAAACCGAGAAACCGCACGACCTATAGTTGGATCATAGTAAGACTTTTTAAAAGCAGAACCGGAAAGCGGAAGATAGAACAAAAGCTGATCCATTTCTGGATCAAACTCTTCCATCTTGTAAGTTATTTGATAATTCATAAAGTTCTTGACACGATTTGCTTGAAGCAACTTCGGATCAGTAACTTTACCCATAACTTGGGTGTCGACAGGTCCACCAGAAGGTAATAATTCTTTATAGGCTTGCGCTTGAAACTGAGTTACCGCTTCGGCAAGTAAAGGGTGATAAACACCACTTGAACCTTGGAACGGCTCGCTTCTAGGATCTGATTTTATACCTAATAACTCAAGACCGTCCTTAAATGTTTCGTACCAGTCTTGTCGAGAATGTAAATCGTCTTCATACGCAGAAATTAACTTAGAACCGATTTTTCCAAGTTCACCGTTGTCTAAATACTCTGCAAGGTTGTCATTAAAATCTATTTCGAACTCTTCGTCAGGGTCAAACCCTAAAGTTCCTTCGCCTTCTTCGTTAAAAAAGATTTCTACACCGTCTTCGAAGTTTGGAACCCCTTCAATTTCAATTTCGGCGAAAGAATCGTCTAAATAATCTTGCATATCAGCCATAATTGGCAACCTTACCTAGATTTTTGTTAATAATATACCCTAAGTTTCGGATAATACTCTTCTTCTTCCGAAAAATCACTTTTTAACTGCAAAAATCCACCCGTTCTGAACCGCATTAAGGCTAATGTTGTCGCATCAACCAAATCATCGTTCTCACCGTTAGGAAAATCGCTAATTTCGTCCATTAAGTCTTCGGCCCAACGTGTCTCAGGCACCCAAACCTTGCCATCTTGGAAAATAGGGCTAACAGAATTTAATCTTGCGATCTTATCTTGCCCTCTGTTAGGTGAATATGTGTTAATCGGAATACCTAATCGCCTTAACTCCTGTGTTAACGGGATTCCAGAGGCTTTTGTCTCAATAATTACCGAATCAGGGTTCCAGTATTCGTATAACCGCAGAGCTTCTTGCTTTAATTCAGGAAAATCGAACCGCTCTTTTACGCAATCTAATAAAACAATATGGGCTTCTTCGCCCGTATACAGATCTTCTCCAATTTTTCCTTCAGGATAGAACACTCCCCACGTTGTTATCGCAGTAAAGTCGGCTCGTTCAGATTTTAAAAACGCAGTATCGTAACTTTGTATTAAATATTGACAAGAAGGAGGTTGATCTTGTGGCCAAACTTTAAACCAATCCCTTGGAATAATTGAAATACCTTCCCCAGTTGGGCGCTGCATATACTGAGCAGCCCATTTTGACGGAGGAATAGACGATTTAGTTGCTTCTAATTCTTCAAGACTCCAAAACTCAGGCCATAACGGTTTACCGGAAGGTAGTATCGCAGGAAACTCTATTAGTTCCCACTTATCCCCGCCCTTATCTTGAGTCATCTTTTTAATTAAACGACCCGTTACATCCTTTTTAGACCAACGAGTCATTACAACAACGATAGCTCCTCCCGGCTGAAGACGCTGTCGAGGGCCTGTTTGATACCATTCGTAGGCTTCGTCCAACGCTTTATCCGAAAACGCATCTTGTTCAGAGTGCGGATCGTCGATAATAAACAAATCAGCACCACGACCAGCTAATGCACCACCAATACCCGCCGCATAGTACTGCCCCCCTTGCATCGTATTCCACTTACCGGCGCTACGAGAGTCAGCTTTTAGCTGAGTACCGGGAAAAACCTCTGCATACTCTTCGCTTTCAATCAAGTCACGAACACGACGACCGAAGTTTATAGCTAAGTCAGCCGTGTGTGTTGCCTCGATAATCTTTAACTTGGGACGTTTACCCAATAAATATGCAGGAAACAAGTACGAAGCAAATTCAGACTTCGTATGTCGAGGAGGCATATTAATAATTAGACGTTTCGATTCGCCTGAGGCAATCTTATCGAAAGCCTCGGCCATTCGTTTGTGGTGTGCGCCCGCGATAAACTCGGGCCATATCATCTTCACAAAGTCGTAAAAGCTCGCGGCAGACTTTTCTTGACGTTCTCGCTTTTCAAGTTCTTCTAAAAGAATCGTGAACTCTTTAGCTTCTTCCTTTGATAAGTAAGATAAGTCTACATTGCGAAGATCTTCTAAAACTTTATTAGACATTAGCCGCGTATTTCACAGCCAGCGCCGCGATAAGTTTTACCGCCCTTTTTCATTTTCTTAGGACTACCGCCATAGTTCATCATCATTGCATCGCCTGAATAGGCAGGCTTACCCATAGCCATTTCAGTACCCTTGCTTTCCTTTCGACGAGATTTCATCGACTGCTTTTTCTTGCCGTTTTTCGATCCTAAAGAATCATCGAGTCGTGCGTTATAGCCTTGTCTTTTCATAAATACTCCTAAGTTTCGTCTTCGTTTGTAATTGGAGAACGGCTACTTACAAGGTAAGCACTTCCTCCTAACCCAACCCCTACTGGGGCTATTGCCGCTAAAATGTTTTCGGAACTCTTTCGTTTTGGATCTGCTTTCGCTGAAGTAGACCTTATTCGACTAGAATCCATAACAATAAACTGATCATACTTTTCGAGGTTTTCTCCGTACTCAATTAACTCCTCACGAAAGTCTGGGCCTTTAAGATTAGAATCCGACCCAATATCAACAATATTTTTTAATCGAATACCGGGGATGTTTAATTTTTCTGCAAGACTCGCAATATCGTCTGTGTTAAAAACGTTAGAATCTTTTAAAAATATCTCCGTTCCGTCAGGTAATCGCAATGTCGCATCTTCCGGGGGATTATTCCAATTATTGCCTCTAAAGTCTACAACAGCAAAGCCTGAATCATTTATTCGTAAAGGCATTACAGAGTTGCCATAACTAAAAGCTAACGCCGGGGATTCTGTTAGAAACGTTCCTTTGTTAGCATATAACGAAGGATCGAAATTGTCGATCTCGTCTGCAGAATTTGTACCATGGTAAACGCTTACAGGGTAGTCTCTGTCTAAACGTTGTTGCCTAGTTAACCCTGTCGTTTTTTCTAAATCCTCTAAGTACTGCTCGTGGCGTCTTAATCTTTTATCGAACTCCCTTTTCGAAAGTTTTCCACTAAATGGAACTTCCGATAAAAGCCCTTTAAGTTCGCTGGCTTGCTCTTCTTGCAACAATCCTTGTAAATATTCTTCAGGATCGTCTGGAACCATAGTCGACGTATCACGTTTATTTAATAGTGATGCTGCAGGAATAATCGGCAACATCGATGCTACGCTTAAAACGTAATTTAAAATATTCCTAGACTCAGGGTCTCGAGCATACATATCAGCGTCTGCAACTAACCCTAAAATATCTCCAACCACAGGAACACCACTAGTTATAATTGCGGCGGCATCTGTTGGAGTTAGTGCCGATTCTTTATCGTATCCTATATCCATAGGAACCCCTGTTCCGTAAGGACTACGATTAAAAATATCTGATAAGCGTTCATCGCTTATCCCACCGTCTTCTCGGTATAACGGATTAAACTTTTTTACGGCGGTTATACCACCCTCCTGCCGTCGAATAGGTACTTCTTCAATGCGGTCATCAACAAACCGTGTAATTTGATTTAGTTCTTCACTAGACAAATTATCACCCTCTTTTAGTCTATCCAGAAGATCGCGTTCACGGTCGTTAAGTCTAGCTCTAGGTATTCCTTCGTTAGACATCATCTGAAGCTGTCCCGAAGTCGCTAAATTTTTTAAACGAAGCAATTCTTTTATACTGGGTTTTTCCGGTAAACTTTCAAGAAAATTTGAAGTCTTTTTGGCATTTTGGAACCCTTCTGGTATAGCCGCTTGTAACTCCCATGGCCAAAAGAATTGACCTCCAATATTAAAATAATCAACACCCTCGACTAACTCATCGCTATCGCTAGAGTTTAACATTACGATCTCATCGTAATCAGGCCCAACGTCTCGTAAGTCTGTTGTCATTATATTAGTTTTACCACCCTCGTTACGATATAACGGCTGGCCACCATTAGCCATCATCTGAATCTGTCCCGGAGTCGCTGGGACCATACCACCGCCCGGTGGCATCTGCTGCATTAACCCAGCGCCGACAGCCTGCATCATCGGATCAGGTTCTTGCATCATCCCCTGTATATCTTCAACAGTAAAATAATAAGTATCGTCAGGTTTACCGACCGGCCCACCTGTTGCCGCGAACTGTGGCCCTTGTTGTTCTGCCATTAATGCAGCTAATAATTCAGGGGGGATCTCTGGCGCTTCGCCACCGCCTCCCTGCGAAAACCCTGCATTGGGATCGTACTGCAAACTAGCTAATATTTGCGATACATCGCTTCCCATAATCGGCTCATCAGAAATCATCTGAGCACCTGAAACTAATTGCGGAGCCTGACCTTCAACAGTTAACCGACTAATTAAATTAGCCCGTTGCGCCTCTTCCTGTGCTTTACGCTGTTCGCGGGCTTGATACGCAGTTTGCCCAACCGTTAATATAATATTCGCAATATCCGTCCAAGACATTTCGATTCCTTATCTGTACGATTTGCCGTAATAACCCGTATTCATTAAATGCCCACCCCCTGCGCGTTTTGCAGTTTTTGCAGCCTGCTTAAAGTTCGCTGCTGTCGGTGCACCTTTCGATCCGGGTTTACGCATCCTCTCACCAGAACCGGCTGCAATACGCTTACGCTTCGCGTGGATATTTGCATATAATCCGGGACGACCGCCCGCCGCCATTTTAGGGGGACCAAATGTTGATTTAGGTGTGATACCTAACGGCTCTTGGAGTCTTGCCTTTCGAGTAAAGAAATTTATGTCCCGTAAAACATCCCGTAACTCGCTTTCTAATCTTCGTCGAGTCCGTGGCTCAAGACGGTCCTGCATTAACTGCCCCTCAAGACTATCTCTTTTTATCATTAACTTTTCAGCGTAATCGTCTCCAGCTGACCTAGATGTACGTGAAGCTAGATTATCTAGCTGAGATTTAGGGGAATCCATTTTCTTATCGAAGACATTATCCGCTTTAGGATTTCTAAGCATATCCCGCATGATCTTCATTTCGCTTTCCCGTGGGGACGGTATAGAATCAACTAATTTTTTACCTAACCCTTTAAGTTCACCCGCCTTACCAATTAACGAACTAATCCCCTTCCCCTTACCGGGGCCGACGATACTCATCGCGATTTCTACCTCTTCAGGAACCTCGGGCAAATCTTGCATAAACTCAGGAGTAAAATCTAACTCGGAAAGTTCTTCCGGATCCATACCTCCATATAACAAATCTTGGAAAAAACCACCTAACCCAGTACTACTGCCCAAACCAGCAATTTCAGCGTCGTACTCAGCCTGCATTTCATCCTGCGGAGAAAGCATCAATAAGTCATTATCAGAATAAGTTCTGCCACCTTCCGCATAACGAGAAGGAACCGTAGGTGCTTCAAGCCTTGCCAATAAATCCTGTATCGACATTCCAGATAAACTACTACGCCCAGCTTCAGAAACGTTTCCAATCATAGGGGCGTTGAATCGTGAACCTTGGGTCGTTCCTCCCTCTTGGCGCATTAAAGGTCTACGTCTTCGCATCATGAGACATGGCTCCCGGTAATTTATCTGAATACTACCCTCCAAAAACCCATCCGTAAAATTTTTTTTGCGAAATTTTTAGGGGTAGGGACCCATAGCAAAAGTACAGACGTCTGTGAGGCTGGACCCAAGGTGATGGGTGAGTGGGTGGGAGGGTAGAGCTGCGGTTAGGGGTATGGGGGGTCTATATCACATTTCTCCCTCTGTGTAAAGCATTATTTTCGCATGGTTGGGGTCGCTGAGATAACAAAATGTTATATGCGATTTTGGCTTGTAGTGCTTTACTTTCGGCACGCGGTACGCGACAATGGTCTTGTGGTTAGGGGGATGACCCCGCCACACAAACTAAACTAGAAAGTAGAAAGGAAAACACTATGGCACAATCAGCAAAAACTCAAGTAGCACAGACTGTAAAAGTTGCACGACCTAAGACTGTCTCCAGTGGCAAGGGTCAAGGCGCATCTGGCAAGGTTATGTTTGACAGCATTCAGGAAGGGATGCGACTACCAAAGCAGATCGACCTAGTTATCGACGCATACTTTGATCTTCTAACAGCTGGGCACGAACCTGTCAGCATCCAAGAAATCAGCGAAAAAGCTGATCTTGAAACTCTTGGGTATAGCCAAGATGGCGCAACGATCATCGCACACTACAAGTTGCAGATCGAAGGTTCCAAGGAATGGAAGCACAAGCAGGGTCGCATCAAGATCGGTGAATTCAGCTAACCGATCGTCACCTTAGATCAGCCGCCCTCGGGCGGCTTTTCTTTGCCCGTCGTTCCTGTGCTTCGATCAGTCCGTCTGTCACTCTTTTCAGTCGATCGATCAATCGGTCGGGTGGGTGTGGTGGGCGGGCGCTGCCCCATGGACTGACGGATCGATAGAGTAGAGTAGAGTGATAGAGTAGAGTGATAGAGTAGAGTGATAGAGTAGAGTGATAGAGTAGAGTGATAGAGTAGAGTAAAGCATTAAAACAGTGCAAAATAGAGCAGAATAAAGTAGAGTAAAGCATAATAACGCAAAGTAAAGCGATAAATAGAGTGACTGGGTGGGAGGGTGGGAAACGGGCGACCCAAAGCCGAAAAGTAGAGTAGAGTAGAGCGACTAATCTAAGTGCTCGACCAAGTGGGCCTCGCTCTCAAACGTCCGTGGAATTCGCTTCGCGATCAATCCGCTCAGTCGATCGATCAACTGGTCCTTGCTTAGTCCGTCGATCTTTGCGGTCAACACCTCGCGTCGGTCGATGTAGAGTCCCCCGACCTTGCCTCGGTGAATCTCGGCGGTAATCGCTGCGTTGATTTGACCTTGGTCCCTCGCCTCTTCCCGAAGGTCATGTAAAGCGGAAAGGTGACTTTCCATAGAAACCTTCTCTCGCTCTTCCTCTCGTATTTGCTGGTTAATGAGGTAGTTTCGGATGAGTGGGTTGTGGTTTAGTAACACACTTCCTTGTCTCTTGGCAGCGTTCCTGTTCTTCGTATACCCTGCTTTTACCGCTGCTTCTGTAGCGTTTTGACCTTTAATGTACTCCCTGACAAACTTCTTTTGTTTCGGGTTTAACTCTTGCCACCTCTTACCATCAGGGTCGAGCCAACCGTTACCATCTTCTGCAGGGATCATTGGCGTGTACTGTAGGTCTTTCATTCGGTAATTCCAGTGTGGATAGTTATGTTTTAAATATAATATATTTTATGAAAGTCTAAAAGTTTCCTCGTGTCCTTCTCTAAAATCTTTCTGATTCTTACTTATGAAACTAATATCTAATACATTTCTATTACTTTGTTCTTTTTCACAAGATCCACTGTCCTAGAGACTTTCAGCTTGATTCTATTACTTCTATTAGTTTATTAGTGAATTCTGTTTATTTTTTTCAAAAAACTTTTATTTTTTCCACAGAACAATAGCAATAATCTAATAGTCTAATTAGGGGCAAAAAAAGGGGCCTTTCGGCCCCTGTCAACGATCCTCGGTCCTACTTTACTAGCATAAGTTTGCGCAAGTCATCGTCGCTAAAGCTCTCGTCGGCCCATCGTCGGACTTCGTAGTTAGTCACTGACCCTCCTTCATAAAGGTCGAACTTATAAAATCGTGGCGGTTCGTCCGGGAGGGTGGCTCTAAACAATAAGGTCGAACACGTTATTCCCCCGTTCATATCAAATTGGGTGAACTGTATTTCGTCGACGTTTTCGCTTAATTTAAGGGTGTCGCAAAATTCTTCGACATACGGGAATTCGAATCCATTTATCTCGTATATGTGGTCTTCCGGTAATTCAACCACTCCCCAGCAGTCTGGGTCTGACAAATCCCAGTTAATGTTATTGGTGTAGTGGTTAAGTAGTTCGGTTACTTGTACTCTTCTATTCATATCTTTCTCTCTTTCTAGATTATAGTTGCCTTTTTCTAATCGCGGCGATAGCGTCCATATACCCGTTAAGGTATTGGTCGCTGTAATTGTCGGCATTCGAAACGTGGGAGGCTATCGATTCGTCGGACAGTTCAAGGTCTAGCCAACCTTCGGCGAGGTCGGTGGTTGCGTCGATAAAGCCTTGCATAAAGTCTTTGTCTTTCATATCTTTCTTCCTTTCTAGTTAATGTTTAAAATCGGCGGCGCGGGCCGCCACCTTTTTAACTATAGCGGCGACTAAAGGGAAAGTAAAGCACTACGCCCATAAAAAAGCCCCCGACCCACTGTTAAGGGACAGGGGCCGAGGGCGGG
>Ga0099850_1000537_pt1 | contig 17088 bp, 22 predicted proteins | sample CB_VirMetaG_5_FD_79182 | JGI IMG/M metagenome (GOLD analysis project Ga0099850, IMG submission 79182) | Freshwater to marine saline gradient viral communities from Chesapeake Bay - CB_1508_1D Viral MetaG | ecosystem: Environmental > Aquatic > Marine > Coastal | place: USA: Chesapeake Bay... | reverse complement strand
TATTTAGTACTGCATCATATGCAGCATTAATTTGTGCATTTTTTGCATTAAGTGCAGCGGCTTCGGAATTCCATTCTGTATGTTGTTTATTTTTGTTAGCGTTTGTTTCTCCTTCCCCATTTTTTCCATTAAATTTTAATGCGTTATCTTCCCAAAATTCAGTTTTTCTATCCCACTCAGTTTCGTCACAATCGCCATCAATGTCACAGTATCTATAAAAGCGTGGTACTGCATCTTCGTCGTCATCAATGTTGCCAGACCAACCGGGAAGATATCGATCTTCTATTGTGATTCTACGGTCTTCAACTTTGGTTCCATCAGGAAGTATGTTGTAAACTATAATATCCCGCTTGGCTTGTTGCGCATAGGTATTTCTTCCCGTTCGATCATCTGAAATATCGTAAAAGTCACTATATTCAATTACTCGTTTTGTAGGCAGATTAGTTGGCCAATAATCCTTTGCATCGGTAGGCTCATAAGTAACATCAAATTTATTTGTTGCGGTGTTATAAACTAAACCCACGGCTTTCTTTAATCAATTTATCCAGTCTATCAATTAAGCGATTTTTAGTGAAGGTGTAGATTGCATGCCTTCGTAAATATCAATAACTTCTTGTTCTGTCCAAGAAACAATTGCGTTATATCTTTCTTCTGTGTAAAAGTCTTGCTGGCTGTACCAGGTCTTCATATCTGAGCTGGCTTTATTGCAGTTGCATCGTTGGCAGCACCCCACCAAATTATTGCGATTGCTGGAGCCAGATTTGTAACGAGGTATTACGTGATCAAGTGATGTAGCAGGTTTTCCGCAATAAGCACAGCTATAATTCCAGGCTTGGTAGATAGATTCTCGAAATCGACGTTTAGCTAACTTAGGGGTCAGTTCAATGAGCAGAGCGAGGGGTTCGTTCTGATTGTTGAACATGCTATTCAGTTGCCGCTTCCTTATTTTATTATGAGTAAATGTTGATAATCCGTTACAACACTAGACAAGTCTGCGATAAAGGGTAACTTCAGAGAGTCCGCCCTCAAGGATTCATGTCGACAACACCCAGCTGGTGCTCAGCCAACAAGGCTTGCGAAGAGCTTGGCATCAGCAAAGAGACCCTGTTCCAATACCGTGATGACGGTACTCTGAAACTGGGTCCACACTATGCAGCTTTTTCGAATACGTTTTCTCGGGACAGCTATCGTTGGAATGTTCGTGCTGTCAAAAAGCACCTGCAAAAGCAAGGGCTTCTGAACGACGAGCATTTTTATAGTGTTGCTTCCTGAGCTTGTGTGCCAGGATTAAATCAGTAATGTTCATACTGATTTGACCGAGGCTAATAGCTTTGTAGTAATCTAAAAGGATTTGATCCAGGCGGCCTTCTAAATTAGAGGGCTGTTTTTCTTTTAGATCAAAAATAATAGCCCACTGTGGATGGAGTGGCTTGACTGGTTTTCTGAGGCGGCAAATGTTGAGTGTGCTTTCAGGACCCCACTTAAATGTATAAAGCTCGTCTGGTTTGATCCCATAGGTTGAGATCATGGCATAAACCCAGGCGATGTCCCGAGTTTTGCGATGAGCACTCAGCTGAAAGAACTCGTCAACGATCTGCTGATCGACAGGAGGTTGATAAGTCATTGATCTGGCTTAGAGCTATGTTCACACCGTAACCATAGTGGATAGAGGTGACAATGGTTAAAGATTCTCTTAATGGGTTAAGCAATGTTTATGTAACAGAGCTTAACAAATATTATATACTAAGCAGGTCCTACCCCGCTTTGGTTGGCCAGCCAGGCTTGTCCCATTGCGAAAATTGTAGATGTCTCTCCACTGGCAAAGGGAAGGTGTACTGTGTCGCCTGCGTGATAAATCGCTGGGTTACCACTTAGTTTAATTTCACTCCGTCCATATTCTCTTTTGTCAAGAGCACGTTCTGTATAAACAAAGTTACTTTCAACAATGTCGCCAAAGTTTAAATCAGACATAACTATTGTCCAGGTTTTTGTCCAGAGGCTGGAATGTACGCGTTGCCATTCTTGTCATACATTGTAAAACCTCTCATCTGAATAAAATCAGTTGGGATATTTACAAGCTGCTGCATCATTGGCATCATCATTGGTGATTGACAATTAAAAGGCGGAATGTCTGTATAAGCCAGGCCATACCTGGTTAGCTTTTCAAAAGCTTCTGTTTGTTCTTTTTCGGTACGCCTAACTAATTCTTGTTCCCATTCAGCCATGCTTGTTCCGCCAATTGGAAAATCAGATGGCTCAGGAGGAAACACATTATCCATGTACTTCATTGCATAGATATGTTTGCAATAACGCTTTTCATCTAAGATTGGGCTCCAGAAATCAGTCAGTGATGTGATGCTTTCTCCTGCGCTGCTGTAATCGTTGTAGTTAGGTGGTCCATCTGCCTTGGCGCCAGGAATTGATGGGTCTGGTGTACCACGGGTCCAAACAACACCGAAGTCTCTAAATACCCCTGGAAAATCACGGTTAGTGTTTTTCCTATCATTCGTTATGCCAGAAGGCATAGGGAATCGACTATCAAGATATAAATCGTATCCAGACGGTGCAACAATATGCATTCGTCTGTCTTCTAGTGCCGAAGTCATTGCTGCATTCATTATTTTATTGGACTCATCTGTCATTACCTCGTAACGACCAGGCTTTAAGGTTGCAACTCTTGATCGCGGAAAAAACTCTCCTTTCCTACTTCCTAAAGAAGAAATATATGCATACTCACGTCGATTAAAATCTTGACAGGAACAGCAATATCTAGTTCCTGTCATAAAGAAACGTCCTACTTTCGGTGTTGTTCGTGAAGGGGTAACAAGAATTGCATCAGGAGTTGCTTGAACAGAACCGGCTTTTCTTAACTTAAGGATACCATTAAAGGGATCGACACTTACAAGAATGGCAGAAACATAACCATATCTTGTATTTGTGTTTGGATTAAATGTTTGTTTTGTAATAGGTACGCCTTCAGATTCAATAATCCGATCTTCAAGGATGTATCCGTTAATTGGATATTGCGGTGGTGCGCCGCCATATCCAGGAATATATAAAGGAGGAGGCAGTGGATTTGATGTGCTCCAATTGCCAGCAAGTGTGACGTACCAAAAATCTGGATCAGTATCGTTTACTGCGGAAATCTCTGCTTGAATTGTTCCGTCGTTTAAATTATCAAACCTTAAACTTCCAGCAGCAATTGCACCGCCCCAGTGCATGCCAAGTTCTTTATTCTTTGTTGGAAATCCTTGAAATACACCGGCTACTGCTGGTGGATTGTTTCCAGTTTGAGGAATACCTGAAGGGAGAGGAATGGCATATCGAAAAGGCATTTCAAATGCTTTTCTTCCCCATTCTGCAGTTGCTAATTCATAGCCACGCCGCCAACGATTCCATGCAGATTCCACATTGATCATGTAGATGGAATCTGGGATGCTTCCTCCAAATTCAGATTCGATCGCTTTTACACGACCGAACCCATCTGTTTGAAACTTCTTTTCATCGGCAAAGCTAAATCCACTCTTGGGGCTAAAGCTGCTACCGCTCCGCCGAGCCATGATCAGAAGAAGCCGCCCTGAGCCGTTACAACAACACCACCTTGAGCGGGAAGGCCGCCAGACCAAGTATTAGCAGGGAACACACCAACATATAAACGATCACCTTTTTCCAGGTAAATACCTTTATTGCGAAGAGGTGCAGTTTCACCTAAGCCAGTGGTATTACCTGCTTGTACTACAGGAGTAGCAAGTTGAGGCATTACGTCAGAGCAATCAACATAAGCAGTGTTTGCTGGAATTGTTTTAGAGAATACTACTCGATAATCACCAGAGCCTGGCACAGGGTTTGTAGTACCACGGGTGTGATAGAAGGCAAGAGTGACGGGATGCATATCGACATGGTCAATCTCTTGGAAAGTAAAGCCAGTCGTTGTATTAACTGTATAGTCAATATCGCTAATGCTGTCGGTCAAAGTGGCAACATTACCTGTATAAGTGTAATAACCAACACCACTGGGTGCACTGCCACCAGCAGACAATTGAGATATGTCTTCAATTAAAACTTGAGTGCCGGAAGTTAAAGTAATTTGCGTACCTGACGTGGAAGAATTAAGAGTAAAGTCAGGAGTAGGATAAAAAGTATCTCTAACTAGTTGAACGGAATCAACTACACCACCATTGTTAGTGTCATCAGTATTAGTCCCATCCATGTCAACAAGAAGGGCTGGTTGCTGACCACCTTGAACAAATAAAGTGTTGGCGGTTTGACTGCCTGCAACTTGAGTCGTTACCCTAGTGACATCAACTAGGGGACGATCAATCAACAAAGGTTGTTTGTTAGTGGCGGTACTAGCCATTATTTTTACGCAAGTCTTTTGTTCATTATAGAGTAAAACTATCCACCAAACATGGCGGCTTTTTCATTCATCTCTTTAATGCCAGGCATCTGCATAAAGCCCTGCATTAAAAGATCTGGATTACGAGAAAAGGCTAGGAATTTTTCAAAAGCAGATCCTTGATCGTCAGGTTGAAACTTCCAGCGCTTTCCTTCAATGTATTTGCCTGCCAGCATTGGATCTTTAATTGTACTTGCGCTACTTCGATAAAGATCTCCAGGTAAATAATCTGTTTCTAAATAGTCGCTGTAGCTAGCCATGATTAAGAAATCGCTTTAAATGGATCAAAGGCACCAGACGACATGCCAGGATTTAACATGCCAGTCATTGGATTTAAAGCCTGATTCAACATACTTGCAATAATATTTTCTTTCATTGTCTCAACCAATGACTTAGCTTTCTCCTTTTTATCTTGATGTTGAGAACCACGATCAAAATAAACATTAAGCACATTTCCGCCACTGCCTACTGTTTGTGGCTGATCAGGAGATAGAGTTCCAGGGGGTAACGGTGCCCCTTGTAAATCTTCTGCAGTTGGTAAATTATTTTTATAAGCACCTGAGCTATAAACAGACCATGCGCCAAGTCCTTGACGATCGTAAATAGCTTTGGCAGCCTTTACGTTTTTTACCGGATCAAATAATTCTTCATTTGATTGGATGCCAAACAATTTACGACGCTCTGGTCCCATGCCTCCCAACATATTGATTTGGAATAATCCATAAGAGTTATCCCCTGTACTTGCATTAGGGTTATGAGCTAGGGGATTAAAGCCTGATTCCCCTCCTGCAATACCAACCATTGTTGGAATTACTTCTTCTGGAAAACCTTCTTGACGCAAAAGGCCGGTAATTTGGGCTTTGTTTAAACGTTGTTTTGCCATGATTAATCAGGAGATATTGCTTGGTAGGGATCAAAATTACTCATTCCCATGCCTGCCAAAGGATTTAAAGATTGGCTGACCATGTTCATCATGACACCTTCTTTTAGTTGTTCAATTAATGATTTAGCTTTATCTTTCTTGTCCTGATGCTGGGAGCCACGATCAAAATAAACATTCAGAACACTGCCCGTAGTATTTTCCCGTTCTAAATTTTTTCTAATTTGTTCAGGATCGCCAATTCCAAATTCTTGCATTTGCTCAGGAGTTAACTCTAGGTAACCACCGGTTACACCTAAATGCGTATGGGTTGAATGATCAGGATCATTACCTGGATGTAAAACTTGTAAATACTTGCCATCTGCTCCTTTTAAAAGAGCTAGTTTTTCTCCTAGCTGTTGAGTGTAAGCTTGCCAACCAATTTTGCCACTTGGATCATAATCACCATATTGATTATTTTTCCAAGTAATATCTATAGCTTCATCATGAGGATGATGTCCTTTTGGACTATGAACGCCAGGGGTGACGCCGCCGAACGCAGAGTTTTCAGCAATATTCCAGCCTTGTCGTTGTAACGCTTTGCCTAAATCAACGAGCGAAACCCTAGCCATTTTACTTTCCTCAATAGCCTAATTGTTTCATAAATGCTGCACGAGTTTTTTCATCAAGAATGTTTTTATCAAAGGCAAAACCTTGTTCACCAGAACGGTCAGCAACAAACGGATTTAGATTGGGTTGCATGTCAGTAATGCGTGCACCAATCGAAGAAAGATCAAACGTTGCACTGGTATTAAAGCCAGGTGCTTGCGTTAAGTTTGCACCGCTGTAAATCGTATCTGCAAGTGCAGGAGGAGCAGGTGTGGCTACAGAGGGATTAAGCATTTGATTCACAGCTTCTGCTGCCATATCCATCGCTTCAATACGTGCTTCTTCGTCACGAGGCATTGGAGCAGGTTGACGCTGTAGACCTTCCATCAAAGGATTAAAAGTAGTTCTGGAGGTTGGATCACCATATTTTGCAGCGTGAATTGCCAGGCCCAACTGCTCTACTTTTTCGCGATCATCAGGAAGACCAGACTTATTAGCTTGTTCACGCGCTTTGCGATACAACTCACTTTGTTGGAAGTAAGGATCAGAAGCTGCCTGTTGTTGGAGCCTAGAAGCCTCTGATTGGTATGCTCGCTCCTGTAGGGGTGTCAATGCGCCTAACTCACCTCTAGCGGGCTGCAAAGGGGTTCCAGTGGTCAATCCTGGAACAGGTGCATCCATATCCATGCTACGAACAGGACCTGGCACTTGATCCATATAAAGGCGACGTGCTTCCAGGGGATCTAGCTTAAGAGTGCCACGTTCAAATTCACCAGTCACACTCCCTGCACCTTTACCGCGTTCATTGCTAAGATCTGCGCCCGCAAGAATGCCAAGAGTTGCGCCAGCAGGGCCAGCAAGCGTTCCACCTACCACGCCGCCTTGTACAGCGCCACGGATTTCACTCGGGACGCCACCAGGGATTAAACGATCCCCCAACATTAGTGCGCCTTCAGCCGCAAGTGCAGGAAGACTTCCTCTAACAAGATTTTTAAGATTAAAAGGAGTAGGTACTGGGCTGGTGCCACGGGGGCCAACAATCGGATTAGAAGGATTAAAGGGTCGGCCTACGGGTACAGGAGCAGCCGGACGAGGAATTCTAGGCGTAGCACTTCCTACACTCTTTTTGACTTGAACAGCCCCTGCAGTACCAGGATTAATGCCGCGTCCAAATAATTCTTGAAGAAAATCCATATTACCTCCAGGCAAGGTTTAAATAAATACGTGTACCGACTGCGACATCGGCTGGTCCAGGTAAGGCCTGGATAAATTCAGCACCAGACCGATCAAAGCGATAACGTGCCTGGACGGGATCTTTATAGTTAGGAACGTAAAGAATTTGAGCTAAACGTCCTGTTTCGTATAAGTATATTTCATCCCATACTTTTAACGCTTCTTTGGCGTTGCTGGAAGAAATAGTACGATCGACATCGCCAGCGATGCTTTCAAAGCGAGTATTGGGATTGGAGGCAACTTCAGTCTTTTTTTCAGCGGTATCACAGCGTCCAATTTGAATAGATATTTTGTTGTAGAAGTATGAATCCGGTACGGTATTCATTGCTTCCTCTAGGCGAGCATAATCACCCGCAGGAACACTTACGGTGAAATAACCGAGGTGATACCTAATCCTGCTTTTGTCAAACTCGGAAAGTTGCACTTTATCCTCCTTATAAACCCATTATACGTGGGTCTATTTTTAAATAAATAACCCCTGTTTCCAGGGGCTTTATTTCAAACTCGGATTAGATCTGCTGCAATAACAGCTTCCCAATCAACGCGTTTAATAGCCTTCAGTTGTTCTAGGTTGTTAAATCTTTCACCACTTAACGACATCTGAAGGTCTTTTATTTCTTTTGCAGTCTTTAATCCAATACCTTTAATATGATCTGCAATCATTTGTGCCGTAGCACCATTGATGTTCAATCGTGTATCGGGTGGGAATTGCCGAGGCTCTTCTTTCTTGGCTTTATCTTTTACCTGTAAAGCTTTAACTTTTTTTGTTGCTGCTTCGTCGGTAGCGATTTCATTTTTGTAAACAGTAAAAACGCGACCGTCCTGATCTTCGACCATGAACCAGTCGCCGTTATCCCATTCACTAATTATTTTGACGCGGGCGCCAGTCTTTTGATGCTGGTATAAAGTAGACATAAAGGACCAAGAGTATTTCCTGGTCCTAGTTTACATTAATCAGCTAACTGTGCGACCAGTTAAATAACCTTCGATGTCTTCGTAACCAGGAGCTTCATCAGGTTGGATGTAGCAAATTTCGGTCACGAGGTAACCAGTGCGCCCTGCTGCAGCATCGCCAGAGGAAATATAGAAGCCACCAGCAGTAGCAACACCGTTGGCGCTAGCTTTAGAAAACACTTTGAAAGTGGTAGCAGCTGTCATTTCTTTATAGACAGCACCTGGGGTTACACCAGGGGCACCAGAGGCGGTGATAAGAGGCACAGTGCTGTATGCGGCAGAACCGCCAGCAAAGTAGATTTCACCTGCTTGGCTACCAGAAGTAGTGGAAGCCAGGTTTGCTTGAATAACTCCTTCGCCAACACCACTTGCTGCGGTAGGGAGGGAACCATTAAGGCGACCAAAAGAGATCACGTTACCGGTGGCTGCATAAACACCAGAAGCAACGCGGCCATCACCCCAACCAGAAGCAACCGAAATAGTGGCACGGTAGCCGTAAGCAGGGAGGGTAGAAGAACCAGAGACAACCATACCGGTAATATCGGTACGAGTGTCATCATTGCGGTAGGGAGAAGGCACAATCACAGATGCCTCAGCCACAGCGCCAGCACCAGAAGTATTGGTAACTGCCACATAACCGCGCTGTTGGAAGTAACGGTAACCAGGGGTAGCAAGCACGGAGGTAGGACCACCGTTAGAAGCGTTGTTAGTGCCGTCATCATTGCTATCAATGTTGCGGTACCAACCGTTCAGAGGCTCTGCCCAGTTGCCGGGGTAGATTTTCTTAGCGGACAAGTAAGACATTTATCTCTCCAAAAGTAAGTTTATTTTTTATCTAAATCAGACCACACCGTCATCAGAGACGAAGCTGAATGCATTAGTCACGAAGTCCTTGTTCAGGATTTCGAAACCAGCATACAGTTGCCAGATGAGGATGATGAAACGGCTGAAGTCGTCGTTGTTGTTGATAAGCACCTGAGCGTTAGGACCGCCGATGCCAACACCGATGGACTGAGGACCGAAGAAGAAGCCTTGAGCAATTTCCTGCGAACCGTAGGTGCTACCTGCATCGAAGGAAGCAGTGATGTTCTTGGTGGGGAAGTTGGTGGACTCGTAGAACTTCACACCTTCGAACTGAACACCAGTAGGCATCACGGGCTCACCAGCCAGGAAGTAAGCCTGACCAGCCTGGGGACCCATGTAGAAGCTGGTGTTGTTAGGCATCATGGGGTTGCCCATGTACATGCCTTGACCAGGAACACCTGCGTAACGAGCGATTTCGCGGAAGTCAGGATCACGACGCAGATGCATCATGAAGGTGGGATCGCAGATGCAACGATACAGACCATCAGCGAAGGTAGGAACATTGCGCTTACGCAGATCCTTAACAACATTCAGAAGGTCGGTACGAACAGAGAACTGCTGAACCTGGGCGGTGTACTCAGCACCGGTATAAGAAATACGGCCAGAAGAATCTTTTTCCTTGCCGCCAGGGAAATAGTAACCACCCTGAGAAGAAGAGGCAGCACCTTGAGCTTCGGCTTTAGCGAGTTCGTCAATGAAGACGCGGTCGCGCCAACGACGATAATCATCAAGCAGAGTCAGAGAACCAATGCTCTGGTGGAACATGTTCAGGTTGCCGGTGTCCAGCAGCAAACGCTGAGCGGTAACCAGTGTTTCGCGCGCAATCTTGAAGGTTGAAGGCTGAGTGGGATCGCCCGGGTCTGCAGGACCGGTGTATTCCTTAAGCACCACCAAGACTTTCTCCTTGGTGATGTTACGGCTATTAGCGGTACCAATGGTCTGGTCGGACACACGCTCACGAGCATCCTTAGTACCAGGGGAACCCCAGAACTTGTAGCGATCTAATTGAACGGTTTGACCGGGTTGACGAGTGAAGTCATGAACCACCACAGGCTCAGTTGCCATTTCGGCAATGTAAGCAGGGTGGGGACGGTACAGCTCTGCCCCAAGAATCTTGGGGAAATCATTATCAATAAACACTTTGGTTTATCCTCCAGTGTTGTCGAAGTATTTTTTGGTGAAAGATTTAGACATTTTCAAAATGTCTTATCTGAATAAATTTTAGCAGCCGCTAACTTATTGTTAACGGCAAACTAAAATCACTCCATTACAAACAATTTGTTTGCAACGGTTTGTGGTTGAGCTTGATTCAGAAGGCGCCAAGCTTCGGCAGGGTTTGAATCCATTTGGTTGCTGAAACTACCCCAGAAGTCGCCAGGTTGTTGAGGTGCTGCGGCAGCCGGAGGAGCAGGCATTCCTGCGACCATTCCCTGGTAACCCGCTTCCATTTGTTGGGTAGGATAACCACGGGTTTCCAGTTCGGCTTCAGATTCGTACACAGGATACGGACCTTCAGGACCAAAGAACTTCAAGGTGTAATCAGACAGGGTGTCTGGATTGGTCAGAATTTCGTTGTAAGCAGCGTTTTCTTGGCGCTCATTAACAGCAAAATTAGCGTAACCTTGAATTAAATTAGTTGCACGAGTGCCCCACTCAACTGCGCTGTCGAGCATTCCTTCCAGGTTTAGAGCGTACTGGTTTAGAATTGCGGGTGCTTCCACCCCGTACGCGTCGATTACCTGACGACTCTCCTGACTCAGGTTGTAGTAATCCGCCACCTCCCGGTCGAATGCCGCCGCTTCCAAGGAGGGATTCAGCGAAGTTTGGGAATAATTGGGAGATAATTCCTGGTTGGGCGACCAAGTCAGCCGATCCGATTGAGGCATAGCTTGGGGAGCTGGTGCCTGCTGATAATTGACCGGGGTAGGTGCTGTCGGGGTTGCTGACGGTTGAGCCTGGAACGGGGATTGGACTGGTGCGCTCAGGACCCCCACCACTTTGTTGAATGCTGCTTCCCATGGGTTGGGAACCTGCGGGGCCACCGGTTGGGATTGGGGGGCGTATTGAGACGGGTCGGATTGGTAATTGGGGGCCGCCGGAGCCGCCTGCTGGTAATTCGTAACCACCGGAGCCTGAGGGGCCGGAGCTTGGGGAGCCGGAGCTGCCACGTAATTGCTCGGAGCGACCGCCTGAGGTGCTTGGCTCGTCTGTGGGATCGATTGGACGGTAGCGTCCTGCATAACTCATCTCCTTTTGTAAGGCTTCTAATGTTCGATACAGATATGGGGTTAAGTCCAGTCTGGGATCCGCAGCCATTGGTAAATCAGGTGACTGCGGGTGGGGAGTCTGCATCATGCCCCCCACAAGGCGAGCGAACTGAGAATATGCACTCTGCAGTTCATTCACCATCCTGAATGGGAACCCAGATAACATCTCGGCTCGTTCCTCATCCGTTTTTGAAGGGAAGAGGTATTTCAGTGCTTCAATGCTATCAACACCTAATTCTTGCAGATTTCGTACAACAATAGAGTTGTTAAGAATATCTTGTGTGGTGTCTTCGTAAACGGGTCCCAGCCAACGCCACTGAATAGTGACATCCCCATCTGGAATTAAACCAACAACTCCAGGTGGAATTTGCTGAGTTTCAACGCAAGCCATCATTAAACGTTTGACTTGCTCCTCATACATTTCCATGGCCTGCATATAAAGAGCTTCGTCTTCTGCTGAATGATTCTCAGGAAGATCTAAAGGTTTTTCCAGGCCAGCTGCTGATGCTAACGAATCACGGAATAACCGTTCTTCTTGAAAGATAATCAACTCTAGGCAACGAGCAATACCGTAAGTGTAAATTGATTCAGCTTTCTTTTTAGAAGTAGCTGAAACGCGACCAAACAATGATTTGTATTCAGTCGCAGTTACACCTGCCGAAATTGAAAGTTCATCAACACCGCCAAGTGCGGTACGAATCTCTTCTCGATATTGACGAGCAAAAGAGTTTTGATCACCAGTAATTGCATCAGGAACAATATAACCTACTCGGTCATTTGGTTCCAGGTTTGCAATAACACGCGGCACTCGAATTTGCCCATCGACGCCACGGCTGACAGGATCTGCTTTAAACATGGATGCACTCATGCCAGTGCCCATGCCACGGAACCCTGAGTTTGCTGCAATAGATGGACGTTGAATTACAGCATCATCCCCTGATTCCATTAAGTCTGTTTTGGGCCTGGAAGAAAGAAGCGTAGGATTACCAAAGAAAGTAACGTTCTTACGCATCGTGCGAACCATGTCATCATGCGTAACGATATGGTTGGCAAGGGCGTCAAATTCACCAGAGCCTTCATGAGAAAAACCTTTGGGATTATTAAAAATTTCTACGCAAGGAATAAAACCTAGTGAATTTTCGAACGTTTTTGTTTTTCCACTAACAGCTTGATATTGGGTATCAAAGGAGATCTCACCTTCTGAATGAGTCTCTTCAATTGTTTTGCGTTTAATCGACAACCTAATATAACGTTTAGCGTTATTTCCACCGCCTAAATAGTTAGCTCCTTCTGGGCCAGGGGCAGACATATCCAGATCTTGCTGGAATCCCATGCCTTTGCGAACTTTGTAACTGTAGATGATTACAACTTCATCCAGGTCGCCATCAATGTTGTAATAGGTGCGATATTCGTGGCGACGAAAATAATAAAGACGATAGTTGCTAGCGGTAGGTCTGACATAGAAAAGACCTTGTCCATCACATAAAAAATAATCCCAGATGCTATCTAGCCTGGTTCCAAGCTCATTATATTTGACAACACGATCAATAAAGTCTTTGCGTTGAGCGCCAAAGTTATCTTGTGCTGGAAAAAATTCAACACCCTGTCGGATGCCAAACAAACGCATTTGAGCTAAATGACTAGCCACAATGCCAGTATCAATCTGCTGGCCTCCATCACGATTCAGATACGAATCAACGATTTCTTTTAACCGACCTACAGCAGTTCCAGCAGCCATTAACTCTTGCTTCCCTTATCTTTATGCATTTTAGCAGCTCTTGCTGCTTTACCTGCTTTTTTTGCCGCTTCAGTATTTGGTACAAATTGTTTACCTTTACGGCTACCAGCTCGTTTTTTCGCATCAGTTTCTTCTCTTTCTTGCTTAGAAAGAGATGCCCATGCTTTCTTTGGAAGGTACCGTTTAGTCGTACCATCTTTTTGAATTGCTTTATCGGCCATTTTTTTGTTTCTTAGCAGCTTTTGCTGCTTTCTCATATTGATCTTTAGTTTGCCAGTCTTCTTTGCCCCATTTCTTCAGCGACTTTTGGCTTTTACCTTCACCGCCTTTGTACCCGCCACCAGCTTTCTTGTACTCGGAAGCAACGAGCTGTGCTTTACGCGCAGACCACTGACCAGGCTTTCCACCTTTAGAGCCAGCCATTACGCGTTTTTTAATACGTTCACGTAAGTCTGGCTTTGTATATTTGGAATTATCCTGGGCCATCAGGAAACAACTTTATTTACAAAACCATCTGGAGCTTGTCCCATTTGGGGGCCTCCATACATGCTGGCATTTAATTGATTTGCATCTAACATTGCACCTAAATTACCTGGGGCGCCAGGAACAGAAGCTTGTCCTTTTTGTTGGTTTAAACGCTCCCTTAAATTTTGAAGACGCTTGCCTTCAGGACTTTGCAGCCAATTCTGGAATTGTTGTTCTTGTGCAGGCGTGAAAGGAGTGCTGCCGCCAATTGGGCGCATTGCCATTCCACCCATGTTGCCAATAGCACCCTGAACATTACTGCTACCAGGAATAACTGGAATAAATTCAGGAAACTGCTCTTGACGTTTTTCTTCTACAACATCACGACCATTTTGGTTATTGCCCATTGGATAAACACCACCAAAGGGAGAATAAGCCCCACCTCCAAAATTACCGGGGGCACCTGGAACATTAATTTGATTACCGTAACGCATTTTTTATCTCTAACCTGGCACTATTCTAGTCTTCGTTAACTTCGTATCCTGCAGTATCGTTTAACTTATTTAGAGTAATGCCATTGCCTTTGACGTTCCATTCAAGAATGTCTCCTTCTTCCCATCCAAGTTCTTCTATTAATTCATCCGGAAATGTGATAAAAACATCACCGTTGCTGGCCTCTTCGACTTCGACGATGTAACTCATTTTGACAATAACTTTTCAATAAGCTTATCAAGCTTATTATTAATTTGTCGAAAGTTTTCTTGCATCTCTTGGATCTCTCGAATGAAATCGGCCTTAAGAACGTATTCAACAGGCATTCGACTTATCTGTATTTCAAGATCATCAATCCTTTCGTCTTGTTCTTCTAAGCTTCTTGTCAACAATCGAACACGATCAGTTGAACGCTCTAATACTTTATTGGCAACCCAAGATCCCCCTGAAATAGCAGAGATCATTGCGGTCAAGCCAATAGCTATATACTCTGGCCCCATGACTTGAATTAGTTAATAATCTAATTGTAAACGACCTTTTTTCATTAGACCATTCACTAACCAAACTAAAGCATCCACGCAATCGTCATGGCTACTGACACCGAAGTTCGTGAGTTCCTCATAGAGTGCTCCGAAATTTCTGAAACGATTAAAGATGATCTTTCTGTCTTCAAACATCCCCATAATTCCACGGAACCTGGCCAACTTATCGGCGCGGAATCCTTTTACAGCATGCCAGTTGAGATTGTAGAGGCTTTCGTTTTGGAGGCAGATACGCTTGAAGTCGGCTTCAAGGGAAGCCTGGTACTGAACCGCCTCACTCCAGATATCGCAAGTTGAATAAGTTGGATAATAATTTCCATTTTCATCTTGCCCCAATACAGACCAATCGTTCAATAATTCTTTAAGGGCATCTAGTTTTTCTAAGTTGCCCATGACACGTATGCGTCGATAATCAATAATGTGAATAGTATCTCCAATACGACCACCAAGAACCATGACGGTGTAATCATTTTTTTCTTTAGTGCCAGCGGAAAGATCAACTCCTATACCTAGCGTATCGAATTCTGTAGCAATTTCAGCTTTAACTAAGAGTTCAGGCGCAAGAGATAATTCATTTTGCCTGACGATTTGATTCATGTACTGGAAGCTGAAAGCGATTGGTGCCTGATGTTTCTTTTGCTTTAAGTAGTCCAAGGACCACATCTCTGGCCAGTATGACTTCTCTTCTCCTGTCTTTGCATCGTTATAGATTGCAGACAAAACAATCTGTGTCCAGTTGTTTTGCTCATTAAATGTAGTGGAATGAATATCGTCATGTCTAAAACGGGTACCAAGACAGATCGCTCTTCCACCTTCAAACATGGTGGGAGCAATCACAGCATTCCAGTTGTCCTGCATTTGTTTTCGAATATCTGGGTTACCAATATCTGCAGCAGATTTAATGGCGTCATCAATCATCACAAGATGAGAACGCTTGGAAGTCACTGAACCTTTGAGGCCAGCAGCACAAAGAGTAAACTGTTCATCAGCAGTGGTATCGATACCAGCAAACTTATGATCAATAGACCAGTATTCATTACTGGTAACGTTTTTCATTAAACGAACTGTAGGGAATACCTCCTGGTATCTTTTACTTTCAATAATTCGTTTAATAGTTGCAGACTTGGAACGTGCAATATCAACGGTATAACTAAGGTACAGAATCTGCAGCGGCATCTTTGCTGCAGTATGAATACCAATAGCCCAAGCAGTCAGCAAGCCAAGAACAGTTGACTTAGCTGATCCCCTGGGCGCAAGAAGATCAATATTGGGTCCAGCAATCTTGATCAAACAAGAGCTGTCTTCATTAGTAACAAAATGCCGATTCCATTCTTTGTGATGAGCAGCAGGTGGCTTGTCTGCTACATATTCACAAAAGAAGGCAAAATCGTTACGTGCACGATCTAATTCATCTTGGTTTTTGAGTGGCTTAAGACTTTGCTTGCGAGCAGCAGCAATAGCATTACGCCTATAAGCAAGATGTTGGTAAGAAGGCACAGTTAGTATTCATCTATTAAATGAATACTAACCTATTTGGTTTCTTCTTTTTTATCTTTAAAGTTCTTAGCTGCTTTAGCTGCCTTCAAACCTTTCTTAGCAGACTCTTCTGCTTTCTTTCCTTTCTCTTCTTTTTCGGTATCTTTACCGTTTTCTTTGTCAGCTTTTTTCTTGAAGTATTCAAGAAGCTGAGGAGGCATCTTTCCTTTAGCCATGATTTTAAAAGTAAATTAATTAGCGGCTAAAACGATTTCGAGAGGATCCGCCACGGCGTTCAAAAGATCTGTCACGACGGGAATCGATCTGAGATGAACCGGAGACATCACGCCTGGCTCTTCCTGGGCCAAATTCAGTTCCTTTACTATCGGAATTACTACTTGCACGACCCGATGTAGAGCCGCGTCTACCAGAAAAACGCCTAGAGTCTCTTGCAAAACGACTTCTTGCTTCTCGTAATTCTTCACGACTAATAGGCCTTTCTGTAACATTTTCAATCGTTTGTCGTAAAGAAGAAGAGCCTTTGTTATTCCGCTCCCTTTCAAGATTATTTCTTAAATTTTCAAAAACGTTTTTTCTAGTTTTTGGAGTTTTTGGTCCTGCACCTTTAGTGGAAGTATCTCCAGTTACTTCTGCGTAACTACCTGTTGGTCTATCAGATGCTGCTTTGTCTTCTAATTGTTTTTTGAACTGAGCAAGGAATTCTGGTGCATTAGAAGCAGCAGAACCTAAAGCAGCTTGTGCTGCTTTAAATTTGTCTGCACTAAAATAATCATCCGAACCAGAACTTGGAATAGCAGTCGCTCCAGTGGTAGAAGTAGGAGTAGGAGTGGGAGTAGGAGTAGGAGTAGGAGCTGCATTATTGGAAGTTTGTGCAGGATTAATTCCTGCAGCGTACATCATATCTTTAATATATTGCGGAGTTTGATAACCCGCAGCTTCGGCTATTTTTGACCTTTCAATAATATTTCGAGGAATATCTGTAGCCCCTTGTTGTGTTAAAAAATCGTATGAGCCTTTGTCGTAATTAGAAAATGCATCTGAAAGGCTCATTCCTTCAGGAAGGTTTTGGCTTGCATAGGCTCTGCCTGCATCGGTATATCTACCTTGCTTCCCTTCTCTTGGGGTAAATAATTTTTGACCGCCGCTAAAGCCCTGCTTATATAAAGCTTGAG
>Ga0099850_1000535_pt1 | contig 17129 bp, 33 predicted proteins | sample CB_VirMetaG_5_FD_79182 | JGI IMG/M metagenome (GOLD analysis project Ga0099850, IMG submission 79182) | Freshwater to marine saline gradient viral communities from Chesapeake Bay - CB_1508_1D Viral MetaG | ecosystem: Environmental > Aquatic > Marine > Coastal | place: USA: Chesapeake Bay... | reverse complement strand
TCTGGTTCTTTCTCTTAGATTTAGAGAATCTGGACCTGGAAGTACCAATTTTCCTCCTAAGTTATATTAATAGGAGACTTTTATTTTTGCACCCTAAAGAACTATAATTAGTTTTAACTTTCAAGCGTAGATGATTCTAAGGCAACAACCAAAGCCTCAGTTCTTGATTCTTCATTAACAGACATTAATTTTGATGAATTTTTCGAATAATTAATCCACACACACCAGCCACCGCTAACTTTCTTTAAAGTTAGATCTTCGATACTGACTCTGTTTGATTGAGCAATTAAATGCATCAAGCAACCATCAGTTGCTGGATCTGATAAAACAGGTAAAAAATCTTGATTTTTATCTTGTAAAATTTTAATAGGAGAGGCATCGGGTATATTTGAAATAGCATATAAAGATCGACCATCGCTGTATATTCTGTGAGCAACTGCTACACTGTCAGTTGCTAACATTCCTTGCATCCATCTCCAGCAGGAACAATCTACAGCCCGCTGTCTCAAATCAGAATTACTCATTATTTTTCTCCACTCTAAATATGCCCTCATCCTCTATTAGAATGCTTGCTGGGCCATGTCGATCAATAAGTATATTCCATAATTCAGGACCGACTATTACACATTCTTTGCCAAAATATTTCTTAAGCCACTGATGTCTTTCCCATCCGTCAAAGTCAGAAGTTTTATTAGGAATAAAGATCGATTTTATGTTATTACCCAGTGCATCTATGTTCTCACTTTCAATAAATTGACATGATCTCTTGACATCTGTCAGAGATTCTACAAAGCTTGAGTGCACTAACCAATCTTCACCGTTTAAATCTAATCTAACACCCAGCTCAGAATTCTCATTATTGCTCGGGTTTAAAGGAACATTGAGATCTAACACTACACCGATCTCTCCGTTTCTCTTACCCGGATGCAATATTTTAACTTTATCTCCGACCTTCACCCTTCATTCTCCAATAAGATACTGATAAGGACTTGGATAAATTCTCAGTTTGCCTTACCTTTGTGGTTACCGTTTCCTCCTGCGTAAGCGACATGACGCATTGGTCGATTTCCAATATTTGTCTGAACACCGCCCAGCTGACATGATTTGCCCTTATGGAAGCCCGTCACTGCCTTCCAAGCAGTTGAGTATGCCTCACGATCAGACTCAGATTCGAATGCCACAATACTCAAAGCATTAGCTTTACCGTCTCCAGCCTGCAATCCAAGATACTTTACTGCAATTTCAGTTCCAAGCTCCTCAACACAGTCAGGACACTCATTGATTTTTCCACCCACTCTCTTTTTTGCCCAAGAATTGAGATCAAAATCAAACTCACAATGAACACAAATACGCATATTTTTTGACATAAAACCTCCTTAGGAGAATATTATAATTTTTAATTTATGAATTTACACTCGAAGCAATCACATCAGAAGCCCAGTCTGTCACATATGTGGGACCATATGGTTCGTGTCGGACATTCTTGAAACGACCAAGAAAATATATTGCTTCTTCTGGTTCGACAATTCCTAATTTAAAAATATTCTTGATAGAATTTTCTAAGTAAGGTTTAAACAAATTAAAAGAATACCTACTATCAAAAATATCAGAAGCCGACTTTATAAGTAGATCAACTAAAATATCTATCGATTCACCCGATATCTTTTCGAGATTTCTTGTGTTAAGATATTTAAAGACTCTCGATAGAGTATAGGGAGAATTTGAATTCTTTATTACCAACTCTTTTCTTATGTCTGCAGATAAAGCTTCTTCATCATATATCAAGTAGAATTTTCCTTCTCTTTTTTGAATTGCATAACAAGAATTTAGAAAATCAAAATTGTTAAAAGATTCTTTTACATCTGCATAAAAGAATTTATTGACTAACTGAATTTTTAGGTATGCATGCTCAAATGGTGAAGTTGTCCACATATTATTAGCAAAAGCAGATCTATGATAATGAGTATCTGATGATAGCGCATTACTGACAGATTTTTCATTAGAGAAGAAAAAATCGACGTCTCCGCCTTTATTAATATATGAAAAAATATAGTCATTCAAAATTTCATGATGCGCTTTTTCTGCGAGAGGATGCTCAAGTATTACAAACTTAGAAATTATTCTCGGGAATCCTCCGGCGATCCAGCCGCCTACACTAAAAGCTTTTGAAATTATAGGACAGCTGAGAAAACTTATAACAGCCTCATCTATAATTTCAACTTCTGTCAAGTTTTTAACCATGAATATTTCTCCTGATTAATCTCTATCATTTCTAAAGCAGACAAAAGTTGGGAATCTAAGAGAGCCATCTGGTGTAACTTCTTGATATCTAACTTCGATTGTCCTTCCGAGAAAGCTTTCTTTATCTGACCAGACACGCTCTCTGAGTTCATCAGTTAAACCAGAACCCACTTGAACTTCGACCCCTTGGTAATTTACCTGAAAAGAGCCCAGTTTCCCTGCATGCTTTCCTGTGCCTTCCAGCAAGCCTGTTACGGACAGATCAACATCATGAAAAGCCTTGAGCTTCATCACTTCGAATCCACGACCAATCTTGTAGGGTGCATCAAGAAACTTAATCATCGCTCCTTCAAAACCTTGACTCACATAGACATCGTGTTCTCTTTTAATTTCTTCATAGTCACAATTAGCGATCGTACGATTGACAAATTGAACCTTTGTCGTATCGACATTGTGGGTGTTGATTTTATCAACTAAGATGTTAAATCGATCTTCACAAGCTGTGATTGTATTTTTTGAATTCCACTCCTCAAGTGGTAAAAAGTCAAACAACGCCAAATACGTGCCTGTTGTCTCGGCATCTTCCTTTCTATAAGCTTGACGCATGAGAGAAATAAAATCTTCACCCATCAACTCACCATCATAACATCCATCACCCATCTTGATAAGCTCAGGAAGAATAGTTTCATTGAAATTAGTGATGGGTTTTCCAGATCGTGCAAGCATGATGGCTGACTCGCCATCAATAATTGTGAAACACCTGATACCGTCAAGTTTAGGTTCGACTGCAACTCGCCTTCGGCCTCTGAGACGCTTCATGTCAAATTTTTGAGCCAGGGAAACTTCGAATGTAGGGATGAGCCCCGGAAAGACTTTATTGATAGATTTTTCAGAAACACCAATTGCCAAGTGCTTCTTCAGAATCTTTCTCATCCATTTCTCATTTTCAGGATCGACCTTAACAAGAACACTAAAGATCCTGTTGATTGCGCTGTTACCCGTTACTTTCCTTGATGCACAATCATCTAATGCTGAAAAGAAGTTTTCCCAAGACTCCTCTTCATTGTAGAGGAAAGACTTTCTATCAACAGCTTTTACCTTTGGGACTGTCGAAACATGAAAAGGCTTAAAAGGATTGTTTGCATACAAGAGCGCAGTTCTTAGTTGAGAATTATCTGCATTTGCTTTGAGAATAAGAGCTTTCTCAGTTGATTTAGAAGTTGTCTTAATACTTTCAAAAATTTCTGACAATCTCAATTCTTACTCCTTTTTGTTTTTAGAAACAGTTTTTATTGACGAGTTTTCATACCAATCAATCTCTTTTAAGTTAATATCATATTTTTCTTTAAGAAATTGTTGGGTAACAGGAATAATATTTTCAAAAGAAAAATCTCTTGAAGATTCACTAAGAAAAACTCTTTTTTTCACCATGCCCTTATTTTAACTCCCTTTATGAAATTATGCACTCAAAACTAACTAAGCCTATTCTCTAAAATTCTATAAAAAATCTCTCTACAATCTTGTGTATCTTTCACAGCTTCATGTGATCCCTCTGTTGAGATACTGAAGTGCTCACGAAGTGTATCCAAATTTTGCCTCTCTGTTGGCAAGAAGAGATAAGCCAAAGCGCAAGTATCGATAATTGGATATCCAATCTTATACTTACGGTCCGTCTCTAAGTCGGACACTCTATCAACTTCTTCCCAACCGTATCTATTGAATACAGCGCGAATATGTGAAAGATCAAAATTAATGTTGTGTGCTACAAGTGGGCCCCATGTAAGTCGCTTTGAAATTTCTGAAGCTACATCTTGGAAGCTGGGAGCATCTTGCCAGTCTTCTTCAGAATAATTACAGATATCAAGCGCCGACCTCGATGCAAACTTAAGCTCCAAATCTTTTGGCTTAATTTTTGTTGACCAAACATTTTGTTGACCACCTTCCCAGTCTGTGATAAAACTTATCTGTAAAATAGCACTTTTCTTTGGGTCAAGATGAGTTGTCTCAATATCTAAAAATGTTACTGATTTTGAGTTGGCAAGATTACCCACAACTTACTCGCAATTTTTTGAAGAAGAGTTTTGATCCAGATCTGTATTATCAAATAAACCAATCTGGCGATCTATGTCATAGTTGTCACTTTGAACATGTTCGTTTAGAAAACTGTTAATCTCATTCTCAATGTCAGCACTGATAATTGAGATAAGTTCCTCAGCAAAATGATGACCTGATGACACATCAAACTCAAAGCTCATGTTTCCAAACTCATTTTGAATACGATAAAAATCACCGTCGTATTGAATCTGGAACATTTCCATCTCACCTTCACGGTTTCTCATTTCGATATTGCTAATTGTCTTCCAGTTCATTGCTTTCCTCCTTTATTAAACAAGCAATTTTCTCACTCTTTTTTAGAGACTTTATTTTATGTTCTAATTTTAAAGCAGTAGATTTATCTTTTACAACACAATGTGCAACTAATTTTACAGGACGACGTGAGCGTGTATATTTTGCTCCGCGCCTTGATTCGTTATGCTCTCTAACTCTTCGACTGATATCAGTCGTCACTCCTGTGTAGAGCGTTGCATCTGCACACTCTACGATATAGACAAACCACATTAGACTAATCTTGTATTTGAGTCCATGACATGTTGAGCATATGATTTGAGCTTTCTATCGAGTTTTATCTTTGATAAGATTTTTTGTGAGTCTTCTTCTTTTTCCGACTCTCCCGTAAGTCGGGATATCAACTTTACAACAAGCTGTTTCTTGTCACCTTTTGATGTGTCTAAAACAGCTGTTAGTACACCCAAAAGAAGTTCTTTGTCTTCGGGATTGTCACTAATTTTTCTGGAATTGCCTGCTTCATCTTCAAAGAATGCATCGATTACATTTCCTTTCGCTTTGACTGAAAAAGTAAATCCAGGTCTTTTAGGCACATCCATGGTGATGTTAATGTCTTCAGACGAATTCTCTTCTGAGAGCATTTCTAAAATTATTTTCTTAAGTTGAGTTCTGGTGGTTTTCATAGCAGAAATAATTATTCTTCTGAATGACTACTTTCTTTTTTCTTCTTTTCTTCTTCGCTTTTCTGTAGCCTTTCTCTTTGCACGTTTCTTTTCAGAAGGTGACATATAATATTTTCGACGCTTAAGTTCTTTCATAACACCGGATTGCTCAAGAGCACGCTGGAAACGCCTAATAAGAGATTCTGGTCTCTCATTATTTTTTGCCTTAACAGATACATTAACAGATGACATTTTATCTCCTTTTAATTCTAATGTCGTATTCTATTTTTCGGATTGTGTATGTTAATTTGTTCCAAAGCAAGTAGAAATAAATCAGAAATTTTTGTGGGATTATCTTGACACAAAAATTTGACGTACTTGTCATCCTCAACTTCTCCTACCAGCTCTTCTTTTTTGTTGAAGATTTTCTTTCCATCAAACTTAAGATCAAAAGTGTCGCAATAAATTTTTAGATAATTCATTTTTTAAATGCCTTGCTTACTTTAACTTTTTCAGTTTCAGAATTTAACTTTTCTTCTATTTCTTCTGAGTAGGGTGTGTCTCCCAATATTTGCTTTCCTGATCGCTTTTCCCAGTATGGATGCCCAGCTCCGTATCCTCGAGTCACTCGAGGATGTGTTATCTGTCCTTCCATCTCTTCTAAAAGAATTTTTATAATTTGATAATCCGTCATATGGAGCCTCAGCATTTGCTTCTAATTGATAAATTTTAAAACATAAGGCAGGAATTATTACTGCCATTGTTACTAAGTATTCCACATTTTTAATTTTATTTTTCATAGTCTTCTTCGTATTTGATAAATTCCACAAAGTTTCCTGACGGATCTTTTACATAAAAAGACTTAGAAAGATCGCGATGTAATTTCCAAACATGACCCGGGTAAATTTTATTTAGTTGTTCTGAAACTGCATCTGAACTTACTCTGAAAGCAATGTGAGGTGGGTGCTGTTCAGGGGACACAAATGCAATTTTAGTTCCGATCACATCTATTAGACACCAAGTCTCATCTTGATAGATAACACTCACATCATTGAATATTGATTTATACCAATCAATAGAATTCTGTATGTTATTAGATGTTAATGCAATGTGATCGAATTTCATTTGATCAATTCCATCCGATACAGATTATGTTTTTAGGATCAATATCAAAAATCTCGTTATTGATTAAATAATAATTTCCTGAACGTTTTGGAATATTATAAATTAATGGATCATCATTGAACAGAAAAACTTCTGTTCGGTTTCTAACAGGAACAAAATTTCTTCTGGTTAAGCTGTAGAGAAAATCTACGTCTTTGTCAAGATCAAGAATGTAAGTAGGGGCACAAGCATCGCCAAATATTTCTTCTCCCCATTCTGATTCCAGAAGTTTCTGTAAAGCATCTCCTATTTCTTTAGGAGAAATACTACTTTCTTCTAATACTTCTTTATTTTCATTAGATGACTCTTCCAGACTTCCAGAAAAGTGAAGTTTGTTTTTATCGTTCAACTCTATTTTCCTCGGTAAATCTATGTTCTTCAATGTCTTTCTCAGTTGCTTCGCGAAGAATATAACTGCTATAAGATACATAATCTTCGTGAGTAAGAACCTCAGTATTTTCGAGAACGTATTTTTTACCATTGATTAATTTTACTTCAGTCCATATTCGAGAAGCCATCTTTTTCCTCGAATATTAGTATATCTCTATTACAGATATGATTAAAACGATCTTCTATAATTTTTCTATCTATTCTCTGAATCAATTCTTTCTTTGTCTCTTTTTCTTTTTTGTATGGTAAGTAATACTTCTTATATATCTCGTTCACTTTTTCACCTTATTGTTTCATAAATGTATAATACCATAAGGTGAAAAGGTTTACATACAATTAATAAATGTATCAGTTTCTACCTTTATGTTCTTTTCTTTTTAAATAATCTTCGACACAGCAACTGCAGCTGCCATTAAAAATTGAACGACAGCAAAAATTGTGACAGCTTTTGTTTTAAATAACTTTAATTCATGTACTTCGTTAACAAGTGTTTTAAACTGTGTAGGAGAAGCAACATCATCAATTCTCGTTTTCCAAGCTCTCAGTTCTTCAACCTTATCTTCTTTTGCTCTTATCGCTGCCAATTCTTGCTTTACATCATGAAACTCAGTCCTTAAAGATTCGATTCCTGATGCCAGAGTCTCAAGTTCTTTTAAAACAAGCTTTGAATATTCTCCCCAGCCATTATTTTCTCCGCTCATTTTTTATCTCCAGCTATTTCAAATTCAAAAACGATTTGATTAATTTTATTTTTGATAATATCGAGTGTGCAATTTTCACAGTTGGCAATATTTTTTAATTCTTTTATTTGATCAAACAACCATTTTTGTTTGTTAAGATTCTCCGCCCTAATCATCTCTTTTTCCCAGAGTTGTTCTCTCATAGAACGAAGCTTTTCAAACCTATCAGTGGAAACTTTCTCTTTCATGTCAAACTCTCAGATATTATTTTCTAAAATTAAACGCCTGATCAAGTGTCTGAGATTTTGTTCACTCAAGACAGCGTGATCAGGCGTTTCAAGAAGACCCATGTCTTCTAAATAATTTGCAATCTGTTTATAAACGGGTGTTTTGTTGTCTCTATAACTTCCACTATGACCAGAAGGCCACCCACCGTGAGATGTTGGACGATCTAAGTAAAGATCTTTAAGTTTTTTGTTCTTGTTGTTGTTCTTTTTCTTTCCGGACATAATGGCGATAAACCCTACTAATAACAAAAGCAACAATTGATAAAATTGTGATATTAAATAGGTACCAGTCGCCCAAAGTTAATGCCAGAACTGCTAAAACAATATTAATACCAATGCAGATATCAATTATAGTTCTAAAAAGATCACTTAGAAAAGTATTCATAAATCACTCTCTAATGACACGCAAGTCCTGAGCTTTCATATCGTGAATTTTGCCATCAAGCTCGCTCAAAAACTTAATTCTTCGCATCTTAGAAAAAGCGCCGCCCGTGTTTCCAGCCGTTACTTTGACATAATAAATTTCTTGAACTACACCCCGATTGCTCATGTGATAAATAGCTTCAACTCTGTCACCAACCCTGACGTTCATCTTCGATCTCCTTAAGATATTTCTTTTTAATTGTTTTGTGCAAACCGGGATTTACACTTAGACAATCATACATCATTTTATTACGAATTAAAACCCTTGGACGATCAGTCAAATAGTTTGTTTCGTCAAGATAATAGGTCAAATTATTTTTGGCACAATACTCAATTAATTTTTCTTTCCTCGTTAGGAGGAAAGGTCGAAGATAGTTTCCTCTTATTCTGGGAATAAGTTTTCCCTCCCCGTGAAGAGAAGAAAAGATCCACCATTCAACTGCATCATCAAGATGGTGTGCAGTAACCACAGGACAATCTGATTCATTCAAGAAGTCATAGCGTGCTTCTCTCCAGGTTGCCTCAAGGCCCCTCCTATCCTGTTCAACAGAAGACAACCTGGTGTATCTGAGAGGAACATTCAGTTGATGGCAAATAGTGGTCACCAGCATATGAGACCTATCAGATGTCTCTGTTCCGTGATGGATAAAAGCTGCTGAAACTTGACGACGACTCTTTTTTAGAAAGTGAAGAGCAGCAACAGAATCAGGACCTCCACTCAGAGCGACTTCAATTCTGTTAGGAATTTTGCATGAAAGTTTAAACATTTTCAACCTATCTATTGTTATATTATAATGCATGTTATTAAGGGTTTGCACACTATGAAAATCAAGAGATCGCAGTTGAGAAAAATTATTTTAGAAAGTCTTCTCTTTGAGGGCCGTGCAAAGAAACTTCTTGAAACTTATCCAGAACTTCAAATTGCCTACGACTCAGGAATTAGAACACCACAATATCTACAGTGGATCGCAACTCGAAGGATGGGTGAGCCCGTTGCAGATGTTGTGGGTGTAGTGAAAGCTTTTGAAGAGAAATCCGCCCTCTTAAAATCTCGAGGAAAATCTACTGACATCTACGCTTACAAAAACCCAGGAGAACTTAGACGGGCAATTGAAGACGTGGGTGAGTCAAGAAGTTCAGAGAGAAGGCGTCTTAGAGAAGAAGAGACAACTGATCTTGGACAATTTGGTGACTGGATTGTGGTCATGCCTCACACACAAGAGAGTTCATGTCAACTCGGTACTGGGACAACTTGGTGCACAGCTGCCACAGAATCTATGAATCTTTTTCTCTCTTACGTAGGTAGCGCAGATCAAGATATTGTTCTCTATTATCTTATTAAGATAGGAGCAAATCCAAGACAGGATCCAAATGCTAAACTAAGCGTAGGATTTTTAAACGGAGAACCTGCACTTGACGGGTATGATGGAGGAATCTCTGTCAATGCTGCAAACCGAGGTTTGACTGAGGAAGATTTATACGATATCTTAGATGAACAATTTGAACCAATCATGCGAGCAATGAAATCTCATTCTGCATCAATTGGCGGAAGACATCCTGCTAAAAGACAAATGATGCAGATTTCAAGAGATCCTGATTCTTTCGAAGCCCATACGAGAGGAATGGATTCAGAACATAGAGAAGAATTTATCAAAAGTCTGCTCCAGTATAACCCGTCAGATGATGTATTAGAGAAATTAATAGACACGTCAGGAAGTGAATCTAAAATTATCATTGCTGGAAAAAAATATACTAATTCATCATTACTGGATAAGCTTTCTCAAGATCAAGATCACCAAGTTTTACTTGCAGTCTCACGTAATGAAAACACCCGTCCTGATACATTGATGAGACTTGCGCAGATTAATGAAGATCAACTAAATTCTAATATCATTAGGAATCCAAATGCTAACGAGCAAGTTCTAAGATTTGTTTTAAGTAATAATACTCATAGAGATGATTGGAGGATAAGAGGTGATATTGCAACTCATAAAAACACCACCCCAGACATGCTATCAGATTTGTCTCGATCTACAACAGGATATATACTTAATAAAGTTGCATTAAATCCAAAAACACCCATAGAAGATCTTTTAAGACTTTTACAAAGTGCTGATTCTTGGCGAAAAATGATCATTGAAGATAATCCAACTTACAAAGCTTATGCAGACTCACAAAATCAACTTCAAGAGATCTGGATGAGAATTTCAGGTCTAATTAATTAGATATTTTCAACCTATGTATTGTTAGGTTAAAATACATGTTGCGGAGATTTATACACCATGAAAATTAAGAGATCACAATTAACAAAAATTATTTTAGAAAATTTACTTGTTGAAGCGATATCTGTTGAACAAGCCGAAGAAAAGTTTAGAAAAGAAATAAGAAAAATCTGGGGATCTATAAATTTTCTTATATCGAGAGATGGAATTAATGCAATTAATGCAATTATAGCTGAGGCACAAAAATACGATTATTCTCCCTCTCCATATCAACAGGATAGCAGTGAGTGGATTGATTATTTTAATGAAGAAGATCCAGATGATTTTTTAACATATATTGACTATTTTGTTCCTGTAGATGTAAATGAATCTGACCGTTCGAACTCTATCTTGTGGCTAATAAAACAACTCAAGAAAGACTTGGGATTATTTTTTGCGTTATTAGAAGAAGAAAGTGTTGTTGAAGATAATTACGGGAACCTGGGAGAAGCTAAATTATTCAACAAAACCAGAAACAGTCTGGAAAAATTTGGCCAGTTTAAACGCTTAATCAATCCTCCAGAAAAAAGAGACTTATTTAGAATAGAAAATATGCAAGAGCTTTTTTCAATAATAGAAGCACACGAAGCAGTAATAGATGCAGAAAATGAAAGATTAGGCTCCAGAATTTCTGCAGATAATATAATGATGGGATTTGTCCCGCTTCGAGGAGGATTAAACATAGTAAGTGGAAACGTCATTCAGAAAAATCCACAAACAGGCTTTTATACAAAACCTGATAGTGAAGGATTTGTCATAGGAGAGATTCACAATAAAGCAGCATCAGTTAGATTAGGTTCAGGTACTGAATGGTGTACGGCTGCACCTGGACTTGATTATTTTAATGATTACTACTCTCCAGATGACCCACTTTATTATATCGAAGACAATGGAGAGAGATTTCAGTTCTCTTATAGTAATAATCATTTTATGAATAGCGATGACATCCCAATAGAAAAAACTTTGATTCAAAGATACACACGTATGCTTGCAGATCTACTAACCCAAAGAGACGGTTCAATCCAAAATGAAAAATTAGCAGAATATCTCGCAAGTCAAGGTCTTGTTCAAGAAAAATGGATAAAAATCGCAGGTCTACTTAACTAAACATTCGTCAAAACCTGCTGGAAAGACATCTTTGTTATCTCTATAGAACCTCTTCCAGTCGCTGTCAAGAATATAAGTGATAGCATTGTCATCCATTGATCGAACACTTCGACCGTACGCCTGAACAATTGTCATCGCTGTCTGCATAGGATACCATTTATCGTTCTTATTCATCCGCTTTCTAATGATTGGGTCACCAAGATAAGGATAGGGCACTTTGACAATAATCTGGAATCGAGAAGCATCACCCTTTAAGTCCACGCCCTCTGTCATTGAAGGGGTCAAAAGAACAGTCGGCTCCTTGGATGTGATGTGTTTATGTAGAATCTCGTCTCGATTGTCACTGTTGTGTGTAAGAATCCGCTTCGATCGAAGTGCTTTCTTTAGATAATTAGCAATTTTATATGTGTGGCAGTGGATCACACCTTTCTCTCCCTTGTGCTCAGCCAAAATTGCTTTAATAGCATCCTTGGCTCTTGGAAGAGTAAGATCAATTACCTTAGCACTAAAACTTCCGATATCAGCATGAATAATCGGTCGATTCTCAACTGGGAAAGGTGACGCAATACTAATTGAGTCATAATCATCTTCAGCGATACCCATAGACTTTGCGTAGCCCTTTGCATTGAGAATGGTTGCAGACATGAGCAAAACCTTGCGACCCATTCGGAAAAGATAAGATTCAGCATATTTTGAAACGTCGATAGCACGGTAAGTAACACGAACGTAACCGCGCTTCTCTGTCTCACCTATTTCCATCACCCAGTTTTCAGATGAATAGTCCTCCAAGAAGAGCGTGAGCTTGTTCGAATGAGACTTGAGCATGTCATATTTTAGAGCAATCGCGGCTAAATCTTGGACTTTAGATTTAAGACCCATGCTCTCAAGTTGCTGTTCAAAATAGAGAATCTGCTTTTGCAATTTTGGATTATAGACATCACGGAGCCACTTGTAGAAAGCAACAGGAGTGATCTTTTCAGGCCATTTAGACTTAACAACTTTTTCACAAAAATATTGACTAACAGAGATTTCTACAAACTTAGTTAGAACTGATTCGGCATTGTGAGCTTCATCTACTACTAAAAAGTTTCGAGGAGTAATCTTACCTGAATATGTCGATTCCATGATGAAGTAAGGGAAATTAGTTACAGACTCTGGTGAGTCCAAAAACAATTTCTTTTCTCTTTTATACAGACAGTCTGATGTGCATTTTTTGAAAAATCGTGATGACTTTTCCTCAGTCCTGAGCATCTGCTGACTTGTTCTACAATCGTTATTTTTATGAAACTCACACTGATAATTCTTAGAAGAATAAACAGAGACCATGTTCCCGTTAGGTCTTCCAAAATCGTTCTCATACTGCTCTTGAAGAACTTTCTGTGTAGTTAGAAAGTAAGAACCTCTTCCGAATTCTTCTGAATGTGAAAGCTGACTATTTAGGATCCTCGCGATGGTCAATCCAATAGCAGATTTTCCCACTCCTGTTCCTGCTTCAAGAATGAAGAATTTTTTATCATTTTTAAGAAATGCTTCTAATGCAGCTTCAATTGCCTGAACCTGCTCTTTTCGAGGAACAGGATAGGGAAAATAATTACTGATATCCAACTTGATCTCCTTTGCTATGCTATTATAGTTAGCCTAAAGAAGATTTACACTCTTAAATTTTTTCTAAGAAGCTCACTTTGTCTTTGGCTTGCTTCGCGCCTCTGCTGGCCAAAAAAGTAATCAACTCATTGCTTGTCGCACCGCTAAATTTAATTTCATCAGCAGAGATTTTTTCATATCCGGGTTTCATTTTTTTTCGCAAATAAATAGAATTAATTTTTGTTATTCCATCTTTTTTTTTATAAGTTGTAATAAACTCTAAATATTTAATCTGCAGTGGTGAATTAATGCCTGTCTTGGCTTTGATAAGACCGAACATTGATTCCTGCACTAAGTCTTCAATAATAGACCTTCCATGACTTCCGAGCATTTTGTATCCCTATTTTGTATGATTATCTGCAATTGAAGAAGACGCCCAAGCATCTGGCTTAACTTTAAGATCATAACCCATTCCAGATACCCATCCAGAAACAGAGGTCATCATCATTTTCGTTTTATTTTCTTTATTTTTTCCGATATCAACATGAAGTTCAATAGGCGTGCCAGGGGAGAATTCATTTATTTTTTGTGCGGCCTGAACTGAAAGACTTACTTCCTCATTGATCTTTCTTTTGAGATTCATGTATTCTTTATTTATTAGATTGAACTTTTTGTAAAAGTATTTTCCGATTCTTCTCTCATTGTTGTGAAATGCAACGACTGTGACAAAAATGCATTTTTCACCTTTTACCATCGAGTCGGTTCCAACGTATACCTTTGAACCTTTTGCAATAAGATCTTTTGCCTCACTTACAAAACTTTCAGCTGTGATCTGATCTCCTCCCGGAGAGACCCAAAGAGACTTGGTATCCAATAAAATCATTTTTCTTCCTATCTAAAAGTTTTTAGAAAGTGTTTTATGTCTCCCCGCGTTAGAGATCCTTCTTTTACGTCTGATTCTCTTAACACTTCACTATTGATCATTTTTCTACTTTTATTATTTAAATATTTTATTGCACTAATTGCTGACTGAATGCGATCTGATTCTTTTCTGTGTTTGGCGCCCTCAGCAGATCTGGTTCTAAGTGACGCTTTAACAGCCTGAAGATCTTTTATAATTTTTTCCAAAACGTTTGAATACTCTGTGGTTCCCATCTCAAGTTGCATAGATTCATTCTTCTCAAGAATCTGTCTCGCCCTTTTAAATTTTTCTTCGATTATTAATTTTTTCATACATTTTCCTTTGTACTATTTTACAGCAAATTAATCCTCTTTACACCTTTGCGCAACAATATCACGTGCAATATTAGTCGCAGTTTTCTTAAATATAAAAGGTATAAAGGAGTGAATAATGCATGCAATACTTGCAATTCCTAAAAGGAAACCACTTCTCAAAGCATTTTTTTGGTGCTCAAAGTAAGTCTCTTCTCGCGCTCTTGGGTGTTCTAAAAATTTATCTATCATTGACATTTTTAATCACCACTTTTAAATCGTTGCTACCTTTAAATATTCTGTGCCACTCGTTCTTTTCAATTATAATTTTGTCACCAGGAAACAATTCAAACGGAAGCTGATTATCTAATTGAAATTTCCAGCCATCACCTTCAAGTATTTCGACGATCCGATTTTCACGATCTCTGTGCCACTCAAATTCTTCGCTATCATTAGCTGCTGAGAATTTTCTTATGAACACATTTTCAGAAACTATCTCATCGTTATAAGGCTTACCACCATGTGACATAGGGCGCACCTGTCACCTTTGGGTAGCGACCAATTCTACACGCCCAATACCCAGGTTTTGTCTTGTCGTTCTTATCTTCACAGTTGTGACGTGCTTTAAAAGATTTTCTGCGCTTAGGATCGCGGAGGCCCGTTGACATTCCTTTTGCTCCGAACGAAACTTTCTTTACTTTACCTGTCTTTGGATTTTTGACATAGACATAAAACTTCTTTTCACCCCCGCGTTTCGGCTTATTGAGTTCAACTTTTCTCCCTCGATATTCAGCTTCGAGCATGGCATCAGCTTCTTCTGTGAGCGGAAAGTCAAGTGCTACTTCACGCCCCTCATACATTCCCCACTTGCCCAAGTCGCTATTGATAAGCTCCATATCATCTTCAGACAGAGTTATCTCTCGCGCAAGACATCTTGCGCGCGCTTCATTTATAAGATCAAAAAATGCTTTAGACCCGGGTCTGTATACAGACTCTGACAAAGAGACACCTTCATTTAGGTGATAACGCAAACCCTCTGAGAAAAGAACTTCTTCCTTTATGATTTGCTTAAGTCTTTGTTTTGTAATTTTCATGCCTTTGTCCTATGTGTTACTAATAAAGATAGTAGTCATGACCTTTTTCATCTTCGTACTCTCCGATGTCTCGGCGGTCACCTCTGACGAATCCAGCACTAGTAAATGCGCGCTGTGATTGTCTATTGATGTCTGCGATCCAGACTCGAGCCGGTCTGTGGTTAGGATCACTAAAGAATTCGATGATTGCGCTTCGAGCAAACCCCTCACCACGAGCGCTTGGATCGATATAGATCGCTCCTGTTCGCCAAAATCCGCGATCTTTGTGAGGTGTCATAAAGCCGACTACTACACCCTCGTTGTCAGTTATGGCAAGTCGTCTATTGTCTCTCTCCAGCCCCTTGACAAGATTGTAGCCTGCAAATTCAGGATGCAGATCAGCTGCATCAATGTATTTTAAAAGTCGTTCATATTCAGAAAGATCTAACTCAGAAGTCTTTAATAGAGCTTCCTTTATGATTTGCTTAAGTCTTTGTTTTGTAATTTTCATAATAGTCCTGCAATTTGAAGCCGCCTGCTCTCAGCAACAAAAGTATCACTTGCAACATCAGATTTGACAACATCAAGGCTCAAATCCATATGAGGTTCTGAATTAACGCGCAGATTGTTTATTATCAAGTATCTTATCAAATACTTGTTGATTATTAGTGTTGTCGTCTTCAAACCCGGGTGGAGGCCCAACAGTCACAGTCATTTTATCTTGTTCAAGTAGAACATTCTCTCTGATGATCTTTCTAAGACTCTTCTTCGTTATGCGCATACAAAAACTCCTCGCTATAACTATACAACGAGGAGTTCAAATTCTTAACAATTACTTGATTTTAATTGTTGTCTTTTTAGACTTGACTACGGGCGGAATTCTCACAGTGAGTAATCCGTCTGTAAAATCAGCTTCTGCCCTTGACATGTCAAGCTGATTCTGGTGATCAACAAATGTCTTGGTAAAAGCTCGGCGCGCGATGCGTCTTGCGCTCCGATTGTCATCGTCGTCTAATTTAGCTGAAGAGATGGTGATTCGGTTCTTGTCAGTCTCGACGCTTAAGCTGTCTCTCGCAAAACCTGCAAGTGCCATCTGGATGACCTGTGTATCATCTTCTTCTCGCCAAATATCCGTTAGCGGATATCCCTCTGTTGAATTTTTAACCCAGTGATCAGGTTCTGTAAAAAAGCTCTCAAAAAACTGGTCAAAAGCTCTGCTGCTCATGATAGCAGGTGTGGTTCTCATCATCAAACGTGTCATATCGTCCTCCTTATTTAAGCAAGTTTGATAGTATTTTGCGACCCATTAGGCGCCGCAAATATATTATAAACACGTTTTCTTCAATGGAAACCTTTTTTTAAAAATTTTTCTTTAAGGCCATGAATTTTAATCAAGATCAAATACGCGATCAAGTATGTTTCTACTTTTATTAATCTTCATAATCTTCATAATCTTCATCGTCTTCATAAAAATGATGTCTAACAGATCTTATAGGTGTCACCCCTCTTGATCTTAGATCATCTTCTCTTTTCTTTTCTTGTTCTAACTCTTTTAAGTATGCGTCAAACTCGACATCATCCTCCGGGTAAAGGCGGTCAAGTTCATCTGCTCCGCGCTTAAGATCACTCATGTGATATTCTGCATATCCCGGCTCAGAGGGATCTTCGTAAGGAGCGGAATTTTCGGAATGAAATTCAG
>Ga0099850_1000534_pt1 | contig 17131 bp, 21 predicted proteins | sample CB_VirMetaG_5_FD_79182 | JGI IMG/M metagenome (GOLD analysis project Ga0099850, IMG submission 79182) | Freshwater to marine saline gradient viral communities from Chesapeake Bay - CB_1508_1D Viral MetaG | ecosystem: Environmental > Aquatic > Marine > Coastal | place: USA: Chesapeake Bay... | reverse complement strand
TTCGACCGTGCCTTGCGGGCGTTGCGTTAATAGCGTTCGCACGTTGTCGGCGTCGCTGTTCGCCAGGTTAAACGGGTTTTCGTCGTTGTTCTGTACTGGAGACTTTGACTTCGACAACCGTTGCCGATTCGCAGGCGTTGAAATCATAGACGACCAAACAATTTTTGCCCGCCGCCGGATTCATTGTGGAAGTTTAACGAACGGCCCGTTTCGCCTCGGAACCGAAAACCGAACGCGAGACGTTAGACGCGTCGAGTACAACCTCGAACAAATGCGGCGATTTCCGAACGAGGTTACCGCCCGCGAACTCGGTAGTTTGAACGATTCGGTTCCTCTGGAAAGGCTGGAAAATGTCGCGTCGGTCTGAAGCGATAGCACAGTTACGCGACCGTTTGCAGGAATACAGCGGAACGGCCGGAACGATTGCGCGAGGCGAAACCGAACTCGCCGCCGGAATCCTCGTCGTAAAAATGGATTTACGCCGCCTCGTTCGTCGCGAGGATGAATTCACAATTGAGGTCGACGACGTCGCGTTCCTGATTTCGGCGACCGATCTTTCGACGGATCCCGAACCCGGCGACGATATAACAATCGGTTCGACCGTTTACCGCGTAACAGAACGCCGCGAATTCGAATCGTGTTGGCGCTGGCATGATACAGTCGAAACGCAACGGGTCGTTTTCGCGAAAAAATGGGGGGTTGTATCGTGACAACAATAACCGCGATTCCCATTTCCTCAGTTATCAACGTTTCAACGGCGACGATCGCGGGCCGAACGACCGCCGGAACGGGCGGCCTCGAGGAATTGTCGGCGGCGGCCGTGCGCTCGTTTATCAACGTTGAGAACGGCGCGACGGGCGATCAGTCGGGCGCCGAGGTTGTCGCCCTGATTGGCGGCGAGGCAAACGCGAACCTCGTTACTGATTCGCAATTATCGAAAATCAACAACCTACCGACCGGCGCAAACAAGGTCGACGCAGCGGTCGCCCCAACCGCCAGCGATGACAGCGCGAACACCTCGGGAAACGGAACGTTCGAGGTTGGTTCGTTGTGGGTCGATATCGTCGCGAACGAGGCGTACAGGTGCGTCGACGCGACGGCGACGGCCGCCGTATGGGTCAAAACGACCCTCGACTCGGCCGAACTCGCCTCGATCGCGTTTACTGGGTTGACGTCCGACCTGGTCGGATTGATTACGACGGCACAAATAACGACGGCCGCGGTTACGTTCGACAAAATGCAGGACGTTTCGGCGGCAACGATTCTCGGGCGAAACTCGGCCGGTTCTGGTGACCTCGAGGAATTGTCGGCGGCGACCGTTCGCGCGTTAATCAACGTCGAGAACGGGGCCGACGTTACCGACGAAACGAACGTCGTTTCGGCATTGAATGGCGCGACGTTAACGGATATCGGGACACCGGCGGCGGGCGATAAGATTCTGATTCAAGACGTCGACGACGCCTCGAATCTAAAATCGGTTTTGTTTTCTGAATTTGGCGGCGGCGGCGGTTCGCCGGGCGGCGTTGCCGAATCGATTCAATATAACGACGGCGCCTCGGGTTTCGCGGGAACGGCCGATTTTAGATACGACGCCGTTAACCATCAGTTAGAAATCGACGGGACGACGGGCAGTCGAACGGCGTTTATTCGCGCAGACTCGGGAATTTATTTCGGCAGTGTAACGAATCACGAGGTTGCGATTACCGTTAACTCAAGCCTTACGGGCGGGCCGTATTCGCAGGTGGCGATTGCATGCGGTACGGGCATCACTGACGGTCAAATATGGTTGCCCGTCAGAAACTATGCCGTTGACACAAACGACAGGTTCACCGTTGAAACGAGCGCAACGCATACCGCCGACGCGATTGTTGTTAAGAAAAACGGAACAAAAACGTTCACCGTCGACGCCGACGGTAAAATCGATTCCGGCCGCCTCGCCGCCATTTGTTCGACGGTTTCCGACGTCGGCCTCGGAATTGAACTCGCCGCGAGTCATACGGCCAACGCGATCGAGGTAAACAGCAACGGCGGATCGGGCGGCGATGTGTTCAGGGTTGAGGATGACGGAACATGCTACGCTGATGCCGGGTTCTGGCCGCACGCAAACTGCGGTATCGTCCGAAACACGGCGGTTATTGGCGTTCATTATTATGGTGCCGTTAAAATTTCGTTTAACGATGGAATTGTGAGCGCTTATGCAGGGTTTTCCCTCGGCGGCGTTAGTGGTTACGGATCGGCGGGCGGCGACGTTCATTTAAGGCGTAAAAGCGCGTCGGTACTTGAAGTTCAAAATCAGATATTTTTGCCGAACAGCACGGCGCCCACAACGCCGACGGGCGGCGGTGTTTTGTACGTAGAATCGGGCGCGTTAAAGTTTATTGGGAGCAGTGGAACCGTAACAACAATCGCCCCGGCGTAAAAAACGTCGGGCTACTTATTGGGTATCGAAACATGGAAAAACACAAAATCGACATTGCCGGACACGTAACCGTAATCGAAACGCCCGTCGGGTTTGGCGAGTTGCTGACGGCGGCAATGTGCGACCAAAAACGCTACCCGGAAACCGTACCGAATCCCGAGAACGAGGGCGAGGAAATACCGAACCCTCAGTCGAAACAGGAATTTACCGCCCTCGAAATATTGGCGTTTTGCCGTGCAATCGTCGCTGGTTACCGCCGCAAACTGAAAACCGCGGCGGCGTTGACCGAGGCCGCGACGGAAAACGCCAGCGACCGCGAGGCAATCATTATTCGCGAACCGACCGCCGAGGAATTGTAAACAATGGCAACGCAAACCGTCGTTATTACCGGCCCGGGCGGCATTGCGTCGCCCTCGGTAAAGCTGTTCGCCGAAACTGACGGCGCAACGGTCGTCGCGACTCAAGCGGCGGCGCCCGGCGCCGCCGATCCGTCGTTATTCTCGGCGGCGTTTACCGATATTCCGGCGGGCCGTTATCGCGTCGTTTTGTTTTCCGGTTCGACGCCCGTTGCGACGGCGTTTGTTGTGTTATCCCTCGCGACGGCGACGTTTGAGGCAGGATCAAAATCCGAGGTTAACGGGTACGCAAGCGGCGAGGCGCCGATTAAACCCGATACCGAATACCGTTGGACCGCCAGCGATGACGGCGAAACCCACGACGTAACGATCGCCACAATATGAGCATTTTCGGCAATCTATTTCGGACCCCAGGCGCGGGCGACGGGCCGCCGTTGGATTTGGACGGCGCGCCGATCGATCGGCAAATCGCCGCCCGTATGGCGTACGAAATTAACAACGAACCGCAATTCGCGGGCGTTACTGCCGAACAAATCGCAAACCCGAAACGCCGGTTAAAGGATATGGTCGAGGGCGACGTTTTGGTCGATTGCCTCGGCGTCGGCGTACGGTCCGAGGTTTGGAACCGCCGAAATTACCGTCGCGAGTATTTGACACACGCGGCGTTACGCTCGAAACTCACCGACGGGCAGGTTACGCCCGATATCCTGGATACCCTCGGGATAATGTCGCAGGCGGTACAAACGTTTTTCGAGTCAGTTAAACGAATTGACCTCGACGACGGCGCCTCGGCGACGTTGATTAAGGCGGAACCGTTTGTACACGTTGCCCGCGGCCAATTGTTCGGCGAGGGGTTGTTTTTATCGCCGATACAATTCGCCTGGTTGTATCATCCGGGTTAAATAATGGCGTTCAGCGTCGGAATCAGCGTAAAGGAAATTCGCGGGAAATTCCTCGAACCGGCCGAGTTAATGTCGGCGGTCGATCGGGCGAAATTCAAGGGCGCCCGCCAGTTTGGCGCGTTTACGCGATCCGTCGCCCGGCGTTCCATGCGAAAGGGCGGCCGCGAGGCGACGTTCGCCGAATTCGACCCGGACCTCGCGAAACTGGTTTTCGGCAGCGAGGCAAAACAGGGTCGCAACGCCGCCGGGCAGTTTCTCTCGTATGCCGACGTCGATTTGCGCCCGTGGCCGATCGTTGGCGCCAAACCCGGCGACCCGCCGAAATACCGATCGCGAACGTTGCGAGACAACATTTTTTTTGTCGTCGATAAAAACGCCCGTTCGGTTGTCACCGGGCCGACCTCGACGAAATACGGCGGCGTTCCTGAATTGCTCGAATATGGCGGGCAAGCGTACGAGGCCGCCCGCCAGTGGGTTGAATTCTGGGAAGGTAATCGACGTTTGATACGCCTTGCGACGAAACCCGGGTCGCGCGTAACCTTAAAACCTCGCCCCTACATGGCGCCCGCATACGAAACGGCCCTCGACCGCCTCGTTCCTGATGTTTGGGAAAACTCGATCCGATGACAACGAAAACCGGCCTCGACGGCAAACTTTACGTTTCAGCGACCACCCACGAAACCGGCGGCATTACCTGGTCGGAACTCGATTTACTCGAACAACTCGGGCACGAGGATTCGCGAGCCGAGGCGACATTTCGAAACCGCCGTTCCGTTATCGCTCGATCGAGCGCAGGAACCCGCGAAATTGCGTACGTTGTAACGTGTACGTATCACTCGACCGACGCCGTTGTCGAGTTGCTCCGCGACGCGTACGAAAACGGAACGACGATTGCCCTTGCGGTAATGGATGACGACATAACGACCGTAGGTACGAAAGGGAATTACCTCGACGTCGAGGTATTCACCGACCAAAAGCCCGAGGATCTCGACGAGTTCGACTCGATAGAGTTTAAGCTCAAACCGTCGGGCCGTTCGACGTTCGAGCCGACTCGCGTAACGATCGCCGTTTAATTCAGACCACCCACGGAAACAACCAACGCCCGGAACTAAAGGATTCGCCGTTATGCCGGAAAAGACAAATAAACCGCCGTCGCAAATGAAATCGCAGCTACGCCGCCGCGACGGATCCCTCGTTATGGTAAAGGCGATCCCCGACGATCCGGCGCCGTTGAGTAAAGCGGACCGCGCCGCGGCCGTCGCCGCACGATTCGCCCAACGCCTCGAGTCTCAACCAACCGAAAAACCGACCGCGGATTGATTCGCCGGAATCTTCACCGGGCGACGAAACCTCGAACGTCGGCGTTTTGCGTCGGCGTTTTTTTTGTAACCAAAAACCCCAGAAACCCGAACCAATGACACAGCTAACCCTCGCGGATAAAACGTTCGCAATTGTTCCGACAATCGGGCATTGCCTCAAATTAAAAGCAATCGGCGTCGACCTGATCGGCGACGATTCAACGCTCGATCTTCAAAAACTCGTTGCCTCGCCGGTCGATTTCGTTCGCGTTCTCGAAATCCTGATCGCCGACCAGGTAAACGGCGACGATAGTTTCGTCGGCGATGCGTTGGCGGGATTACTCGACGGCGAACGCTGGACGAAAGCGAGAATTGCCGTGTTACAGGGGTTTAAGGATTTTTTCCGCGCTGGCGGCAAACCAGACACCGCCGCCGCCCTCGACGCATTGCAGACAACAGCAGACGAAGTAACGGCGAAAGTGGCAACGAGTCTCGAGTCGGGCGAACTGAGGCAGAAAATCGACCAGGTCGTCGCGGAATCATTGGAGGAACTGAAAACGATAAGTATTGGCGATTGATCTTTGAGGCCGCCGGGCGAGTCGGCGTCGACCCGTTGCCGTTGTCCTGGCGAATGCTCGATGACATGGACCACGGCGGCCGGGCGGAACGCTGGCGGCATACCGCCGACATTTGCCACGCGATCGCACAAGCGAACACAAAACAACGAATTCCCGAAAACGTTTTTAACCGGTACGAACACGAATACGGCGAACCTCGCAAACCGGGGCGAACCGTCAAACCTTCTGAACTCGAGTTTATAGCGTAACATGGCATCGTCGGCACAAGTCAGAGCGGGGCGCGCGTTCGTCGAGTTTTTTCTCGAGGACGGACCGTTACAGCGCGGGCTAAAAAAGGTTGAGGCGAAAGTACGTCGAACCGGTGCGCAAATCGCGAACGTCGGTAAACGGGCGTTTGCCCTCGGCGGCGCATTGGCTACGCCGTTCATTGCGGGCATTAAGGCGGCGGCCGACATGCAGGAAACAATGAACAAATTTAACGTCGTTTTCGGAGACAATGCCGAGGCAATGAAACAATGGGGCGACAATTTCGCAAACCAGGTCGGCCGATCAAAAGCGGAAATTGCCGGGTTCCTCGCCTCGTCTCAGGATTTGCTCGTCCCGTTGGGTTTCGAGAACGACGAGGCCGAAAACCTCAGTAAACAGTTAACCGAACTCGCGGTCGATCTCGCCTCGTTCAACAATATGGCCGACGCCGACGTTTTGCGCGATTTACAAGCCGCAATGACGGGCAGCGGCGAGGTAATGAAAAAATACGGAGTGATCGTCTCCGAGGCCGCCGTAAAACAGGAATTGCTAAACCAGGGACTCGACCCGAAAGAAGCGACCGAACAACAAAAGGCGTTCGCCCGGTTGCAGATTATTTTGAAAGGAACGACGGCCGCGCAGGGCGACGCGATCCGGTCGTCGGATTCTTTCACGAACCAGATGAAACGGTTAAAGGGTATTCTCGCCGACACCGCCGTCGCCCTCGGCGAAAAATTATTGCCGATCGTCACGCCATACGTTGAGAAAGTAAACGAGGCGGTTTCAGCGGTTGGCGAGTGGATTGGGAAAAACGATGGCGCCGTTAAAACGATCGCGGCGGTTTCGGTCGCCCTGATCGCCGGCGGAACGGCGTTGGTTGCGATCGGTACGTCGTTAAAGGTCGCCGCCGCGGCAATGGGCGCATATACGACGGCAACGGTAATCGCAACAAAAGTCGTCGGGTTATACCGGGCCGCCAACGCCGCCGCGAGCGCTGGTTTGCTAACAAAAATGGTTCCGTCGTTGTGGGCGTACGTAACCGGCGCGACGGCGGCGAAGTTTGCGACGATCGCGTTAAAGGCCGGACTATTCGCGCTCGCGTCGTATGGAATTTATCGGGTTGCGTCGGCGATATACCGCGCCAACGGAAGTATTAAGGATTTCAACGACCAATTACAAAAAATGAAAGGCTTGGCGCAGGAATCAAACAGTCGGTTCGAACGGTTGCAAGCGAACACGCTAAAAACGGCCGATCGTTTATCAGGCGGCGCCCGCGTTAAATACCTCGAGGAACAACTCGCCCGGGCCGAACGGGAACTCGGCGGCGCGAAAGCGTCGTTAAAGGGTCAACAAAAACTCGTCGACGGTTTGGATACGGCGTTTAATCGCACGACGGGAAATAAGATACTCGAGGCTGAAAAACAGGCGTTGACCGACCAAACCGCCCGCGTCGATAGCCTTTCGCAATTCTCGCAGCAATTACGCGACGCGCTCGACGACGCGAAATACGAGGCTGAAAACGCGTCGTTGTTGGGACCGCAAACCGGCGGCGGGAAATCGCCCGAGGCGGCCGTCGTTCATTTGCTGGCGGAATCCCGCAAACAGGCGCTCGAGGCGGTACAAACGCCCGCCGCCATTGCGACCAGGTCGGCCGAGGTTTCTAAAGTGGTCGACGCCGCGTTCGACCTGAAACCTAACGAGTCGACGGTCGCGGCGATCGAGAACCAGACGAAGCAAATCGTCGGAAAGATTCAGGAACAAATTAACAACGACAAAAAAACGCCCACGATTAAGGCGGCCAAAGCATGACGTCGGTAATAACAGCGGTCGCCGCCGAGCCGATCGAAATTTTAGAAATCAACCCCGCGGCAAAAGTCGACGACGATTTTTCCGCCGAGGGCGACATTACGCAAACCCGCGAATTCAACGTCATTACCAACGCCTCAAAAACCGAACTCGACGTTTTTCGGTTGCTCGAGATTGAGCCGGCGTTCCTGCCCGGAACCGTCGTTAACGGCCGGAAAATCAATAACCTCAGAATTCGAAACACGGATTCCGACGAACTGTATATTCTCGAGGTTGAGTTTATCCCGTATGAGTTCAAAACGCCGTTCTCGGTTCCGATCGAATGGGAATGGGAATCGGCATCGATCGAGGTTCCGGCCTACGCCGACGAAAACGGGAAACCTCTCGTTCTAACGTCGGGCGAACCGATCGAGGGGTTAACGCGCAGAATCAATTTATGGGTTCTGAAAGGTACGCGAAGTATTCCCGGCGTTCCGAAATGGTTGCGAGGGTATGGCGTTTCAGTGAATTCGGATCGCGTGAAAATCGACGGGCAAACGTTCGAACCGAATAACCTACAATTGCAGCGTTTATCTATCGGCAAATGGCAGGAAACAACGATCGGCAAAACCGACGTTCGGTTCCGTTCGATGAATTTCGAATTGTGGTGGAACCCGAACACCTGGTCGACGTTGGTTCCGAACAAGGGTTTTTCGGAACTCATGTTTTACGAATATTACGACATTTCCGCCGGTAAAAAACGCGTCGCGGCGTATCAGGTTCGCGCGACGAACGCCGAGGGCGAGGAAACGAAACACCGCGTATTTTTGAACCGCGACGGACAACGCCCGCGAGACGCCGACGGCAACGTTCGCGAAAACCTCGACCCTCGCGACATTATCACGCTCAAATTTGACCTCGATAAAAAACTGCCGTATTCCCCGATTTTGAAATAACGAACCATGCCGACAAACAGATTTCGAGGCGACGCCCCAGCGCGTGAAAAAATATTGCGGTTGCTTCAGCCGAACAATACGACGGGAATTACGGTAACAATTACCGTCGGTAATAAAACCGCCGAGTTCAACGGGTGGAACGCCGCGTCGATTGTGGCGACCCTCGCCGGATCCGCCTGGCCGGAACTCGAAAACCTCTCGATCGAAACGTCGACGAACGTCTCAACCGGGAAAACCGATATTGTGATTTCGGGACCGGCCGACGAGGATTTTGACGTCGGTATGTCGGTAACGCCGACGGTCGAGGTTGAGTTTTCCCAGGGCGGCGCGCCGGTCAACCAGCAAACGCGCCTCGCGTTCGGCGACGCGACCGACGGTTCGTTTACGCTAACGTGTAACGGCGAGACAACGGCGGCGATCAGTCTGAAAACGTCGGGAACGCTGAACACCGGCGGCATCGAAACGGCGATCGAGGCGTTAACCGGTTTCGTCGCTGGCGACGTTTCCGCGGTCGTTTCTGGCGACGACGTTGTTTTAACCTGGTTGAACAATTACGCCGCGACGCCCGTTGCGGTGACAATGAACGCGAGCGGATTAAACAACGGCGGGCAAATCATTATTCGCGAGACGCAAGCGGCGAGGCCGGCGGCCCACGATATTTATTTGCTCGGAACCGATGCCGATTTCGAGTTCGACCTAAAATTCGGACCGGCGGCCGCCGTCGTTGAAACGGCCGAGGCAGTCGCAGCAACGAAACGCCGGAACATTTTCATAATTCCCGAAACGAGCGGAACCGGGAACCTTTATTACCGTTACGGCGGCGAGCAAACGTCGGCGCAGGTTTACGGGGCGACCGAGGCGACCCTCGAGGCCGCCCTCGAGGCGTTGTCGGGTTTGGAAAACGTCGAGGTAACGATCGAAACTCAGAATTCGTTCAAACGGTTTACAATCGATTTCGAGCCGATCGGAACGCCCGACGATGTTCGGGTTTACACGCAATCGCAAAACGCGACCGTTTCAACAACGACTGTCGGGCCGCCCGAGGTTCAAACGATTACGCCCGATTCTAATTCGTATTGGATAACAAACGGCACTTTTACCCTAACTCTGGACGGCGAGACAACCGACCCGATCTCGCATGCGGCCGGAACGGTCGCGACGGCCGCCGCCGTTCAAACAGCGTTACGGGCGTTGCCTATGTTTGAAAACACCCCGTCGAACGTTTCGGCCGCCAGTGCGGGCGGCGATACGGTAATCGAGGTAACGTTTACCGCGGGATTCGGCGACGCCTCGTTAATGACGTTAACACAAGTCGACGAACCGACCTCAAACGCAGTAGACGTTGACCATACCGCAACGGCGGGCGTCGACGTAATCGAGGCCGAGTTTGAGGTCGATATTCTGGCGAGTACGGGCGGTACGTTCACACTTACAGCGAACGCCGAAACAACGGCGGCGATCGCGTACAACGCAACGCCGGGCGCCGTACAAACCGCCCTCGAGGGGTTGGCCTCGGTTGGTTCCGGCGACGTGACGGTTACCGGATCCGCCGGCGATTATTCGATCGGTTTTACGGGCGCATTATCGGGAACCGACATAACGTTAACGGCAAACGGCGCGAGTTTGACGGGCAGCGGAACGGCGGCGTCGGTCACGATCAAAACCAACGAACCGGCGGCCGCGATTTCGGCGAAATTATCGTCGGCATTCGGCGCGGCCGTTAACGTGTTTTCCGCCGTCGAACAACCGAATTCGATTGCCCGGCGGTTATACGTCGTCGATATGGTCGGGTTCCCAGGGACCGAAACGCAATTGTCGGTTTCTCAGATTAAGCCGACGGAATCGCCGGTCGGCGTCGCAATCGAAAAGGTCGTCGATTCTCAGGATACAACGGTCAACAAAACGTTTCTCGTTGACCTTACAAACGGATCTCTCGAGGGCGAATACCTCGGCGTCGAACTCGACGATTTCAACCCGGCGACAATTGTTGCGACGTTAAACGGAATCAACCAGTTTTCGGAATGGCATATCGACGACCGAATAACAAACGCCGGTTTGTCGGGCGGCGTTTTAGCGTCTGAAAAACTGTATTTGCTGCATTATGTCGGCGACGAACCGCGATTACAGGGCGTCGACGCGAGCGATACGACGGCCGCGGGCGGCGTCGATTTACCGGCCTCGTCGTTATCAGTCGCGGGCGACGGTTCGTTTACGTTGCTGCAATATGGCGGCCCGAATACCGCGACGTCGGCAACTCACGAATTTTACCTCGACGTTTTGAACCCGTTAAACGCCGGTTCGCTCGCGGGCGACTATCAATTACGTTTTGCAGAAGGAACGACGGCAACGTTAACCGAGGCGAGCAACGCCGCCGCCGTTCAGTCGGCCATTAACACGGCGACCGGCGTTGCCGTCGCCGTTACCGGATCAGGAACGCCCGAGGATCCGTTTTCGATCGATTACACGGGCGACAGCAACGAACGCGAATTGCCGACGGTCGCGTTACAGGATTTCACCGGCGACGGCGTCGGCGCGGCGACGTTGTACCGTTCCGCGGTAACGGGCGAATCGGCAACGGCAATTGTTCGCGTCTCGACGACCGCGACGGGCGGTTCATATCAACTCGGCCTCGGAACCGAGGGGCCGGTCGAATTTGCTTACAACGAGTCCGCCGTTTCGTTCGACGCGTTGTTAACGCAATTCCCGTCGCTGGCGACCGATGCCGACGCGACCGTTACGTTTAACGCTGATTCCGGCGAATATGCGATAACATGGGCGAACAACCTCGCGAATTCCGAGGTCGACGCGCCGTTCCTGATCCGAAACGAGGTTACCGGCGACGATTCCGGGTCGCGTGAATTGTCGCAGGCGCCGACCGGGCCGCGAAACTGGGCCGACCCGTTTAACTGGTCACTCGGCCGGGTTCCGCAATCCGGCGACGAAATCGTTATCGACGCCGCCGAGAACGCGATCGAATACGGGTTCCGGCAATGGGTCGTTGTGACGGCGAACACCTCGTCGAACGTTCTCACCGCGGCCGACGGCGTCGACCTGGTCGCCGGGCAAACGGTACAATTCCGTTTCGGCGTTGGGTCAATGGTTGGCGTTTCTGAGGCGACCGATTATTACGTAATCAATGTCGACCGGATCGCCGGAACGTTCCAGGTTTCAGCGACCGAAAACGGCCCGTCGGTCAACATTACCGACGCCGGGTCGGGAACGCATTATTGCGGCGTTTTGGCGGCCGACATTTTGATCCCGTCGACGTTCGAGCAATCCCTCGGTTTGCCTCGGCAGAACGCCGACGGGTTCGCCGAATACCGCCCGCAATTCCTGCAAATCGCGACCAAAGCGGCGAACGTAATCGAAATCGGCAAGGGCGACGGGCAGGGGTCCGGGTTGCTCAGGATTGACACCGGCAATTATGCCGGGCAGGTTAACGTATTCGGAACCGGGCAGTCGCTAATTGCCAACGTTCCGGCGTTTTTATGGGGTTCAAACAGCGAGGTTGCTGATTTGCTCGTAAACGACGGCGAGGTCGGAATCGCGTTTTACGACGACGAAACGGCCGCCCTCGAGTCGTTTAACGTTCAATCGGGAACGTTAACCGTTGGTTCGATCACCGTTCACGGTAACGCCGTTGCAACGCCTGGAACGCTGATTTCTAAACGAATGTCGGTCGAGGGTCTAATACAAATCGGGTAAAACATGGTCGATTTATACGCCATTCACCCCGACGACGAACCCGTTTACCGTCGGGTTATCCAACGCGAACGGGCGCTCGTTCAAAATGATTTCAAGGACGAGGACACCGACAGCAATGTTCGTTGCGTAATGGTCGTCGTTCCGCCAGCGGGTTTCGAGGTCGGCAAATGCGCGATCGTTCGCCGCGATCCGTTTTACCCGTATTGTTACGAGGTTTCCGTTAACGGTTACCCGGGTTTCGGGATCCTCGACGAATTGAGGTTTCGGTACAACGGCGTCGAATACTCGTTCCCTCGCAACGCGACGAACCGCGAAATTCGAAATTTGTTACCGGCCGACGAACGCCCGAAAATGACGGTAACCGGCGGCGAGGTTATCGTCGGAACCGAAACGGTTAATAACCCGAACTGGGTTAACCCGGCAACGACAACCGGGTCGATTCCCGTTAACAACCCGCGAACCATAACGCAGGAAATCCGGGTAAACGTTGGGCGTTGGTTTTTCGGGTTTACGAATCAACCCGACGAGTTCGTATTCGCTGAAACTCAGGCGCCGGGCGTTGCCGACGAATACGATTACGACCCAAACGGATTTACGACGGTTTCCGATCAGCGGGTAACCGTTCGGTCGCGCGAGGTTCCGTTTCTATTGTCGCCAGTGGTTCGGAATTGTTCGACCCTCGTTGATACGTCGACGCCGTCGCCAATCGCCGCCGGCGCGTTGGCGTATGCCGCTAGGGTTCCGGCGTTGGGTTTGTCGTTAATGTCGATTGAACCTCGGGTTTATCAGGAATTAAGCGACGTTTTCGACGTCTCGTTCGAGGTCGAGGAATGATCGGGTCGCCCTGGAATCCGCATTTCGAGCGATCGATCCCGGGAACGTCGAAACGTTACGACGGCCGCCGCGTTGATTCCGGCGACCTCGAGCAATTGGGCGCATGGGATCAAATCGCGTTACCGCAATACCTCGAGGTTCGGCCCGACGGGTTGGGCGATCCCGTTGTAATGGAACGCCATTTCGCGTTATACGGAACGACCGGGCAAAAACTCGTTGCCGCTGATTTCGTCGATTCGTTCGGGTTGGCGGCATGGTCAAACGGAACGGCAACGGCGATCGTGTCTCGCGCGTTTCTGTGGTGGCATTGGAACGAAAAAACGTTTCTCGGCGGATTGCCTCGCGTTTTGTATTACTCAGACCCGCCGCACGAGGGCGGCCGCCGCCATTTCCTCGGGTTCGGCATCAGCCACGCCGGCGTAAATTATCCCGACGATTCGGTCGAACCCGATTGGAATTATGTTGCCTCGTATTGGGAAGCGGACGACGTCCCCGAAAGCATGGGCGGAAACCCGACGTTGTGGGCGACGGTTCCAGGGTCGTCGATTCTCGAGCCGGGCGAGGATTCGGGAACGTATCCTATTTACAAATCGACCGCCATTATTTTCAACGCTGATATTCCGGCCGGTTCGCGTTGGCAATCGCCGATCGATTTACGCCGCCCGTTTACCCTCGGCGGGCATTCGACGGACCCGTTTGGAAATATCGCGTTCGCGCCCTGGTTCCGCGGGTCGAGGTAGCGACGAACCGCCATTCGCCAGAAACTTGAACCATGATTGAGGCGCTGAATATTCTAACGGTCGCCGTTGGCGTCGTCGTAACGATGTTCGCGGTTGGATACGTCGTTCGCCATTCACGAAACCCGACCGGCGGTATTGCGGGCCGGGTCGTTTGTTTGTTTGCGATCGACAATATACTCGATGATACCTCCACACTAATTTTCGCGGCAAACGTCGTTAAAAACACGATCGCCGCCAGCGGTGGAAACCCGAACCATATTTCCGAATCGGTGGCGATTGTTTTACGTCTCGCAATATTCCTCGGCAGCGGTTACGCAATGTCGAAAAGTCGCCAATTGATAAACGAGGATTCGAACGAATTCCGCCGGTTGCTGATTCGCGCAAAAAAGGAGTGCCGCGCGTGAAAACCTGGTCGGCCATATACGACCGCCTCGGCGATATTGGAGTCGCCGCGGTTGGTCTCGACGGTTCAATCGTTCGTTGCAATTCCAGCTACGCCCGCGTTTTCAACGCTGACCCGCATAACATGGTCGGGCGGTCGATCGTTGCGTTAACAGCCGCCGCCGATCAGCCGCGGACCGAGGAAAACCTGATCGCATTACGCGAGGGGTTAATCGACGACGTTCGCCACGCGAAACAATACAACGCCGGCGGAAACCTCGTTTCGAAAATGTTAACAAAGTTACTAATCAGGGACGACCGCGGCCGACCGTTTCAATTGTTGTGTTTTATTTATGATTACAGTCGCAGCGATTCAGACACCGAAAAGGCGGAACGTATGGAGCGCCTATTGTGTGAGGTTCTAAACGTTGTCGGGCATTCGAAAGGCGTTCAAGTGAACGTAACGACCGGAAACGACAATATTGTCGACTCGCAGAACATTGAACAAACGACGAACCGAACCTCGACGACGCCGATTTCGCCTCGGGTTTTGCTGGTCGCCATTGTTGCGGTTGCTGTGATGGCGCTCGGAACCGTCGCCATAATGTCGGGCGGGCGATTTGCCGCCAGTCGAACGAAAATCGAAATCGAGGGCGACCTCGACGCCGTTCCGACCACAAACTGACGCCCTTGACATTCGCGGGCGTTCCGTTCAATTCCGGCAATCTAGTTTCCTGCCCGGAAAACGGAGTCGCCCGAAATGCAGAACGAACCGCCGATCGCCTGGCGTTCAGTCGCCGCCGATCCGCCCGACGCCGACGTTCGCGTCGTCGTATTGAATGAACGCAACGAAACGGCCGTCGCCTATCGAACCGACCATAACGGCGGCGGTTGGGTATCATGGGCGCCGGGTTTCTCGTCGCCTTCCCATTGGTTACCGATTCCGCCGTTGCCGTCCGTTGAACCGGTCGAGGATCGTTCAGAACGAACACGGCAAACGATCGCGAAATATTCCGCGATCGTCGACGCGTTGAATTGTGCGAAATGCTGGGAACCCGACGCCCGAATCCTCGGCAATTGCCGGGCCGGCGACCTTAAACTCGCCCTCGAGGAATGCCGCGAACTGATCGAACGCGACGAACCTTTAATGCCGATTTACGCCGCCGAATCGGTTCGGTTTTGGTGTTGTCCGAATGGTTGCCGTAGCGGCGTATCATGGGATTCCGACGGCGTCGCCAGTTGCGACGATTGTTTCGCCGATTCCCTCGGGTTCAATCCGAACGAAGTCGGCCCGGAACCAGAACCAGAACCGCCCGACGAGGAACTGCCCGACGGCCGACCCTGCGCCCGCCCTGGTTGCGGAACCGTTATCGTCGGCGATTGGTCGTTCGCATGGTGCGAGGAATGTTGCGAAACCGGCGTTTGCCAGCATGACAACCGGCCGCATGAATGCGACGAATGCGCGATCGAATCCGACCTCGCGTTCGACGCCCGCCGCGAGGGTTTGCAATGAGCGAACAGAACAGCCCCGGAAAGGGACTCCCCGAATCAGTAAACGCCGACGTCGCGGCCGATTTCCCGGCGCCGATTTGGGAAATACACGAACCAGCGTTGCCGAATATCGGCGACCTAAGAAACGCAACAAACGATTTACTCGAGGCAATCAACGATCGGGAGCTCGCCCTCGCGCTGAAAGAAGGCGACCGGATTTCCTCGTTCTCGCCGTTTCTCGAATGGTTGTCGAGGGACGGGCCGTTGTACGTTCGCCAGTTTGCCGAGCGTCTTATTTGGGATATGAAATGCCGCCGCGACGTTGAGGCGCTGGAACTGATCGCCCTGACGGCGAATAGATACCTCGCAAAACTCGCCCGTTCCGAACCGTAAACGGCCGCCGATTCGCTACCCTAACCGATCAGGAAACCAGAAAACCAGCGTTTCGCATTACTGTGTACACAGTAATGCCGGGCGTTCTCTGTTTATCTCTGCGTTACCTGCGAACACGGTTTCCAGCGTTTTACGCGGTCGGGCCTAAGTGTCGAGGTTATTAAAGGCGGCAATATTGGATTATGAGTTCGCTGCTCTAACCGATTGAGCTACGGCCCCGGAACCAGCGTTTTCGCTGGTCAAACGCAGTTGTCCGCAAACCCTCGAAAATCAAGGTTACAGTAATCGTTACAGTAATATTGAAAATCGCCGTTTGTCCTGCAATATTGCAGACATTACGCCCGGTTCCGGGTTCGTCGCAAGGTCGACGGCCGATCGAGAAACCAAGAAACCCGGAAAATCTTACGCCGGGCGTTCGTTACCCCAGAAAACGAGGATTTCAGTAAATGGCGTTTCATACCTCTCCGAAAATCGTCGCGGGCGAAATGGCGTTGTCGGATTCCGAAATTGCCGCGGGCATTCGCCGCGAACTCGGTCGCGTGAAATCGGCGGCGCGATCCCTCGCCGCATTGCGGCGGCATGCGAAAACCGGCGACCTCGAGAAAACGGCCGCCGATCTCGCAAACGTCGTCGACCATTTGGCGGCCGCCGCGGATTTGCTCGCGAAAAATACCGACGGTTCGATTTTGACGTAACCGCCGGCGGTTCCTGATCCCTCACCCCAGAAAACGAGGTTTTGAGCAAATGGAAACCAGCGAATCTAAACTCGCGAAAGAATGCGCCGAGGCATTGGTCGACGAACCGGTCGTATTTCGGGTCGACGCCGAAAACGCGTTGCGAATTCACGTCGACGAAGCCGGGATTGTTCACGTCAACGGCGGAAACGATCGCCTCGTCGTTTACCCATCGGCGGGTAATTCCGTCAAACTCGGGACCGTGAACGGGCCGAAACCATGACCGCGACAAAACAGAAACGCCCGAAACCGTCGCCCGAATGGCCGATGTTTTGGCATTCGTCCGGGTATTGGGCGAAAACCGTTAAATACG
>Ga0099850_1000533_pt1 | contig 17162 bp, 28 predicted proteins | sample CB_VirMetaG_5_FD_79182 | JGI IMG/M metagenome (GOLD analysis project Ga0099850, IMG submission 79182) | Freshwater to marine saline gradient viral communities from Chesapeake Bay - CB_1508_1D Viral MetaG | ecosystem: Environmental > Aquatic > Marine > Coastal | place: USA: Chesapeake Bay... | reverse complement strand
TCTGCTTCTTTTCTTTTAAGCTTATTACCTGTACCTATTATTCTTGCAGTTTTTTCAGGCATTGCTCTTTTCTTAGGTTTACCTGACATATGTGCAATAAAATCTGAAAAGCTATCATAGGCAACATTACCTTCTTTATCTATAAACCTACCTGTATAGTCATTAGCTTTAGTTTGAGGTAGTGTTTGTTTCTTTACCTTAACTGTACTAGATGGTTTTGTTATCTTAGATGTGTCAGGTCCTGTATCTTTAGAAGGTGTTACTTTTTTATTTTCTTTTGCACCTATTTTAGAATCATCTGTATTTATAAGAAAAGGTACAGTTGAAAGCAATGCTGCACCTCCTGCAATCTTACCTTTGTTTCTTTTTAGAAAACTTGTAGGTTTAGGCATAGGTCCTATAGGTTTATTATAAACTTTAGGAAAAGGTCCTGCAGGTTTATTGTAAACTGTTTTACCTTTAGCAACTGTTTTATTTTGTCTGTTTTGTCTATTTTGTTTTGCCTTATTAACTTGTTTTTGTTTTGAAGAAATTACAGGTTTAGTTACACTTTGAGATTTAGGCATAGGTCCTGCAGGTTTATCATATACTTTAACACCTTTAGGTTTAGGCATAGGTCCTATAGGTTTATCATATACTTTAACACCCTTTTTAATAGTTTCTGTTTTTTTAGATTTTTGTTGTTTTTTTACTAAGTTCTCTGCTCTTTTATTAATTTGTGGTTGCTTTGAGGTAGGAGCTTCTACATTTTTTCTTTTATAAGTAATTGTTTTACCCTTACCATCCTTACCTTCTGTAACAATTTTTTCAAACTCATCTTCATTTACTTTAGTAGTTTTTTGTTTTTTACTACCTTCTGTAAGAAACTTATCTTTTATTTTTTTGCTTACACTAGTATCATCTAAAATTTTTTTACCTAATGTAAGTGTTTTTTGACCAACCATTACTTTCTCCCTTTTGTCATTGCTTTACCATAGCCACGTATTGCTTGACCACAGCCACGTATTGTTTTTCCTTTAGTACCTGATTTAAATGGTATCCCTGTTCTTATTGCAGTATCAATCATGTCAATACTATCATATGCACCCATTGGCATGAGAGAAAGCATTGCACCTTTTAATTTACCAAGTTTACTTTTACCTACAGTTTTCTTTTTAGTTCCTGCTTTTGCTTTAAGTATACCACCTGATTTTCTAGGTATTACACCAAACTTTTCTTTTACACCTTTTGCTGCAGGCTGTCTCTTTGATAAGTTTTCAAGTTTCATTTTTAAACTATCAATTAACTTAGGTTTAGTTTGATTTTGTTTTTCAATTAATTCACTAACTTTATTTTTAATATTTTCATAAGGACTTCCTTTAGGAGCATTCTTAATTAAAGGTCTGTTTTTTAAATCATTTAAAGTTTCCTTTGCAGGATTAGACATAAGACTTTTTTCTACTTTAGATAAAGCATTTCTATACTGTTTAATTTCAGTAGGTCTATATTTATATATATTTGCAGTCTTATCTTTTCTATCATAAGATACAACTTTTTCAGTTGCTGTTCCTTTTTTAATAGGTTGATTAGGAACATTACTTACAAGACTCTTATTAGGTCCACCAAAGTCACCCTTGTTAATTTTAAGAATTTGTTTCTTAATATTTTGTTCAGTTGCCATTGTACCTTTAAGCTTGTCACCTATGCTTAATGTTTTTCTTTTAGGAAACTTTTTAAGTTCTTGTGCTGCAGGAACTGCAATTTCTGCAGTTTTACTTTTTACAACTGTTTTTTGAGCAGGTCCACTAACACCTCTTTCTTGAACTTCCTTATTAACTGTTTTAGTTGCTCGTAAAACATTTTCTCTCATTTCTTCCATTATTTGTGTAGGAGTAAGTCTTGGAGGTATGTTACCTCTTACTACATCTAACTCTTCTGTTTTATTTTTAAAAAACTTTTCAGGAAGAACTTTTAATTGAGCCATTCTTCTCATTCTTCTTGTTTCTTTACTCATCTTAGGAGTTAAGGGTGAGTTTATACTTTCCATAAGATTAGGATTTACATATAGTCTAGTAACAGGACTTACTCTTCCTTCTTTTAATATTTGAGATGCAGACTTTCCTTCAGCTTTAGGACTAAGAACCATAACTCTATCTGCTAATTTAACTGTTGATTTTTCTCCTGTTCCTTCAGTATCTTTTCTTAAACCTTTCATTTTCTTTTTAGCATCAGAAACCATAGCTGTTCTTTGCATTTTTTCTTTAGGAGTAAGACCTGTTAAATCTTTTTTCTTTGCTCTTTTTTTACCTGTCTTAGGGTCAACAGTTCTTATTACAGTGTACTCAACTTTTTTAGGTTGGTTTACATATCCCTGACCTGTAGGTGCTTTTTTTAAAACATTGCTAATGCTCATTTTTCTTTGACCTTTAGCCTTAGCTTCAGCAAATTTTTTAGCATAAACTTCTTTAAATTCTGGAGTGCCTTCTTTAAGAGGTTCTTTAGCAGGAGCTTTAGCTTTCTTTTCAGCTTTTGATAAAGTCTTTATGCCTTTTAATATTTTAGATGCTACCATGTCTTTCTCCTAGTATAATCTATTAGGTGTTGCAGGTCCTACTTTCATGCCACCTACTTTTCCACCACCAAATAATTTCTTTTCAGCTTTACCTACTACAAATTCTACATTAGAGTCAGGAGCATTTTTTGCACTCTTACCTGACATGCCACTCATTTCTTTCATGTACATTTTATTTTTAGGTTTAGGTGTAGGCATTACAATAGATTTAGGTGTAAATGGCTTTACAGTTTTAGCTACACCCTCATTGTCAACCTTGTTTGAAATTCCAAGACCTCCAACTAATATACTTGTTTTTCCTATATTCTTAGCACCTTCTAAGGCTTTTGTATTCCTAACTTTATTATCTATTGTATTTTGTCTAGACTTTTTAATAGTTTTTATTTTACCAGTTTTTTTGTCTTGAGCCTGAGTAATACCTACGTTTTTACCCTTACCCTGATTTGTTTTTATTTTACCAGTCTTTTCATCTTGAATAGAATCTCTTCTTGAAATAGTTTTAGTTTGACCTGTTTTATTTTTAACACCTTTACCTGATGTAGTAAATTTACCTAAAATATCTTTTCCTAAATTAATAATTCCAGACCCACTAGCTTCATCTAAAAGTTTTTTAATTTTTAATGCATTTTTTGCAGCTTTAGTCATTGCCATTGTTATAATCCCCCTAGTATTGTATTGTCACCTCCTGCAGGACTTGCAGGTGTTTCCATATCGTCTCTTCTAGTTCTTCTTGCTTGATTACGAAGAGCCTGAACTTCTTCTTTATATCTTGATTCGTATACAGTAATTGCTTCATAGTTTTTCATAAACAGTAAAGCTTCTACCATAGATGCATTGTACAAGGCATTATAACAAAAGTCTGAAAAGTAATTTGTATCTGATGCAGAGCTTAGTGTTGTAGGTCTTGATATATGTACTATTACTCCATCAACAGTTGACACTGCAGTAGGTGCAATAAGGACAGTCGTATTATTTCTTCTTGCATAATACTTAGGTGTTCCTGTGCTTGCACTTACAGACCAATAGTCATTTATAAATTCATCTGTTCTTTGTAGTAAGTTTATTTTAGTACCTGAATTATTAATGTTAAAGTTTTTTAATATTCTTGTTCCTGAAGGAAGGTTAATAATATTCTTACCACTTGAAACTGCAACAGAAGTATAAGTAACTAAACCATAATCATCTAAGTCTTTTGTTAATCTTAACTCTGCTTTATTAACAAATTTAGGTATAGCACTAGTAAAGTCAGAGTTATCATTCTCTGTAGTCTCTATTATGTCATTTACTAGGTATGTATAATTAGCCATAGAAAACTGTTATAGTTGCAGTTGAAGTTGGAGCAGAAACTTTAACAGGACCTATCATTCTTACACCACTATCAGGTATCATAATGTCTCCTGCATCTACATTTGTAGTTCCTACAAATTTTATATTACTTCCTGAAGTACTGTTATTTTCATCTGTTTGGCTTCCTGTAATAAGGAATGTACCTACACCACTAAAAAACACACCTCTTACTCTTGTATCTGCAACAGTTACACTTGAAAGAGTATCTAATACTGCTCCACTGCCTGTTACAAATCCTGTTCTAATATTCGTTGACATGTAATTCTCCTTAATATATTTATTATACAAAAAAATAGGGAAGGATGCAAAGGCTATCCCTCCCTTTTTTTCTAAGTTATTAAGAGACAGTCATCTATTAGGATGAACCTGAAGCTCCATAAAAACTTCTCCAGTCAGAAAAACCAAAGCTATATCTTTCTCTAGCTTTAAATCTTACGTTACCTGTGTCGAAGTCTGGCTCCATCTTTGTCTGTAATGGTGAACGTACAAACATTTTTGCTCCATTAGGACAATCAGTTTTTAAGAACCATGCATTAGTATCAGTGAATCTTCTGTTTACAAAGAATCCACCTGGAACCATACCTTGGTTTCTGATTGAGTTAATGTCGTTAACATTTGTTGCACCATTTGCAGCAGTTGTTGGATTAACCCCAATAGTTGTTGACATTGTACTATTTAGAATTTGGTCTGCAGTAAATGCCAAGTCAGAAGGTATATGTAGTGACTGAGTCTGAAGACCAATCAAAATACCTCTGTCATCTTTTGCTTTAGATATGCTAATCAATGCTGACTCTAGTGAAGCTTCTGATAAGTCAGTTGCTCCTAAAGTGTTAGACTGATTACCATCTCCTATGGTTGGATGTGAAGCCGAAAAGAAAGGCTGTCCATCACCACCTACATAAGATGCATTGAAACCATTATTAAACACATCTGCAGCTTTAACTTGCTTAGTGTTAGCCATTGCTCTAGCTAATCCCTTTGCTCTTAATTTTGCAAAAGTGTCATAAAGGTTGTCTTCCATTGCTTCTTCAGTAATCGCAAAAGCCAGTGCAACTGTCTCATGTGTATACCTTGAAGTGAAAGACTCTTGAGCATCATCAAAGGAAACTGCAGCACCTTCTGCTTTAATAGGTGCAGTACCAAATCCTGTGAATAATACTTCTTCTTCAAATGCCCTATCTGAGTTTTCAACTTCAAATAGTGGCTTATGCTCATCAGAAACTTCTCCATACTCCATGCCAAAAACAGCATTAAGTCCGGGAAGAAGTTCTTTTGATATACTTGCTCTATTTATCGCCATAGTTTATCCTCCCCTTAACCTAATAAATATGCTGTAATAGTTGCAGGAGCAGAAACGATAGGTGTCAAGAAGTTATCAGTATGCTGAACAATTCTAGTATTTAGTTTTAGAAATGCTCTTTCTGCTGATACATCTACTTGGTTACCTGGCTCATTTACATAATCCAGTGTACGCACCATTGCGATTCCTGTGGTTCTTGTTGAAGCATCTATACCATGTCCAGATTTACCTGTAAATGTAGAGCCTGCTCCTAGAACAACTCCAAAGTTTTGAGAACCATACAAGTCTCCTGCAGTAACAGACGCATCTGCCTGTACTTCAAAAACTTGGTTTGGGTCATCAGCAACTATTCCATAGGCATCTGTAGTAGAAGTACCTGAAGGAAAGTAGGCTTTAAATTTTTGTTCGCCGTTCTCAACATATCTGCAACCCATGAAGACACCCTGAACTACTTCAGTAGTAGTTGTAATAACTTCTAAGTTACCTGCATTTATTCTTACTAGGTCACCAGTAAAAATATTTGCACCATAACCTGAAGCTATAGGGTATTCATTAGTTCCAATCGCATTTGGATTGTTACCACGTTTACGAGATGGTGAGAAGCCAAACAATGCTGCACTTGTAGTCATAGTTTTTTCTCCCTTAAATTAAAATTAACAATCACTAAGACTACTACACACTAGACTAATCTTGAAATCTAGGTGTCTTACCCTTAGTAACCTGACTTTTACTATTATTTCTAATAGGCATACGAGAATTATTCCCACTCATTAACTGCTGATTAACTGCATCAACCATTTCTGAGCTTTGGTTCTCGTAATATTTTTGTCGATTTTCTGCTTTTTGCAATGGCATCTTTGCTAATGCTAAGTCTCCACGACAGACTGCACCAGTATATCGACCTTCATCTCTCACGAAAGATGTGTGTTGAATTTCAGGAACTTCATTAATATCTACAAATTGCCAACCTTCTTGTATTCGCTTGCCAACATTTGTATAATCGTCTTTTCCACGAAGATTTATACGTATCCAACGAAGAGCCATGCCCTCATTTCTAAAACGATTAGTAACACTATTTGGAATCTCGAGCATATTAGGCTCTCTAAATTCCATATCCTGTTCTCTATTATTGAGTTCACGACTTTCAATATTACGTGATTTTGCCATTGTACTTGTTCGTGTCATTTTAATTTCCCCACACTATTTGTTGTAAACTGTAGTATAATCGCCCTCAGATTTTTCAACCTTCAGCTTTTCTGCAGCATATTGTTCAAGAGGTATTCCCCACTTTTCTGCAAGTCTCATATCTTCTTTTGATAATCTAACCTTCTTGCCTTTAGACGAGGATGAAGGAGTGCGTGATGCTCCTCCGACTACTTGAGCAGGAGATGTCGTTCCCTGCTGACGATTGTCAACTCCAAACCTTTCAGGATATCGTTGACGAAGTCTGTTATCTATTTCAGAATAAAAATCTTCTTCAGAAGGGTCATAACCCTCTCCTTTTAATGTTTGGTCTAACTCTAATGCCAACGTAGTCATTACTTGGTCTTGACCAAACCAAGGATTCTTTCCTGCCCAATCTAATGCAAGTTTATCATACTTAACATTTGATTTAGGTTGTGCAACAGGCTTAACTGTTTCTCTTGCTTCAGGAACATTAGGTCTTTGTGTTTCATACTGTTGCTTTGCAATTCTTAGTGCATTAGCATCATTCTGAGCATTAGTCAAATTTTCTTGTGCATTCACAATTAAACTTGAATCACCTGACTCTAAAGCCTGTCTGTAAACATCCTTTGCCATTTCAATACGACTTTTTATTTGTTGTTCAGTCGTTTCAAAACTCTTGGTAAAAGAAGTTTCTGCATCTTTTTGTTGAGCTTTTAATCTTTCTTCAAGCTCTGCCTGTCTTGCAATAAGTTGTTCAATTTGTTCCTCTCGTTCTTTCTTCTGACGAACTAATTGTCTTATTCTTTTTTCTGCTCCTGAAGAATTTGCTTCAGGTTTTTTCTCAGGTATATCTTCTTCTGTTTCGTATCTTGTTTGAGCTTCAGGTTGTTGTTGTGGTTTTGTTTCCACAACTTCTTGTTCTTCTTGTCCTTCTATTTCAAACTCTACTTTGTCTTCTTCTTTGTTTTGCGATTGTGAAGTATCAATCGTAGACCACTCATTATCTGGTGTCATTCATTTCTCCATAGTTTGCGAAACTAAGTTTACGCATATTTTTCATTATATATTAATTTATAAAAGTTTGCAAGCAAGCTTAGTAAATTAATTTGATAGGTTATATGTTGGGTCTAAATCTTTAGGGTCTTCTACAACCATAGAAATTTGGTCATCATATAACAGTAGTAGTTTAGTACCCTTGTAAAAAAACTTTTGACCTGAATGTTTACCATAACATACATAGTCTCCTGTTTTACACCAAGGTCCTTTTGGAAACTTTGCTTCATCTAAGTAAGCAGAGTCTCCTACTGCAAGAACTTTTCCTACTGTTGTTAAATAGGAAATATCATTTCTTACAGAATCAGGTAAGTATAAGCCACCCTTTGTCTGTGCCTTAACAGATATAGGTCTTACAAGAATATGAAATCCTGGAATAGTAGGTAACACTGCAGGGTCTTCTACATGCTCCTCTGTTATCCACATATCATTCTTTGTTGCTGCTCCCATACTTGGTTGTTGCATTAGTCATCCTCTTCATCTAGCATTGTTTTAGTTATGTTTTTAATTTCTGCTTTTGCCCATTCAATACCTGCAATGCGACCTACGCAGTTCATGTACGTATGATAATCTGAAGCTGAACCATATGCAAGGGAATTTTTTAGTGTTTCTATTTCTTTATTTAATGCTTTATTTATTTCATCTGATAGCATTTATTCTCTTTCTTTCTTTGCATCTTCAAGCATTTTAATAAGAACGTCAGAAGTCTTTATACTTTCTGCACTTTGAATACTGTCACCCTGCTTTATCATTTCTACAAGCATTTTAACTGCATTCATTGCCTGCTCAGTATTTCTGTCCTTTTCTTTTTCTTCTGCTTTAAGTAAACCTTCTGCTCCTATCTTATAAGCATCAAGGGCAATCTTTTGTTCTTTAAGGTCAAGGTCTCTATTCTTTAATGCACCCTCAGTAGCTTCCTTTGCAAGCTGTGCTTGAACTTTTTCTTTTTCAAGACCAAGTCTTTGAGCTTCCATCTGTACCATTTGTTGTTCAGGTGTACCACCCTGTTGAGCCATTGCCTGATTTGCCTGCATAACTTGTTGTGCTGCCTGAGTCATAATCTGTTCAATAACCTGTGGGTTTTGAAGATTAGGGTCACCTTGAGGAGCTTGAGACATAATCTGTCTTGTCATACCATTAACTTGTTCCTGATACTTCATTACAATATGTTCCTGTATATTTGCCTGAAGTATTGGACTTACCCTTTGCATAATTGGATTACCTCCATTAGCAGGGTCTTGTAGGAACATAGTCTTTATCTGAATATGAGCATCATGGTTCTGACCTGTAAATGCCTTGATAGGTAATCCCTTAGTTGCAGCTTCAATATCTGTAACAGGGTCAAGCGGCATTGGTTTAGGTTTACTTGGCATAATGTTTTCCAAGTTAGGAATATTTGCTGCATTAAGTAGTGTTCTATTTAGTGCTTCCATATTAAACATACCCGGAGGTGCATTCTGTGCTACCTGCATTGCCATGTTTGTCATCATAAGTCTGTGAGCAGATGACGGAATGTTAGGGTCACTTACAGGAATTATGTCAATCTTTTTATCAAAGTCACTTCTAAATATTTCTGAAGACTCTCCTGGAACATCATAAGGATATCTCTGGGGTAAACTTTCTGAGTCAATACGTGCAAGAACTTTAAACTCTTCTCTTTGTGCCTTATGTAGTCTCTTATGTATTGCAGAAAAGAATTTACTTGAAGCTTCTAGTAGTGCCATAGTTGTACCTACAGGACCATAGTTAGAACCTTCACTTATAATCTGTTCAGTTGTATCTGCAAACTTTTGTCCTGCACCTGCAACATATGTCATCATATTATACAATGTGGAAGAAGGTTCTTTGTATGGAAACATTACAATAGACTTATTCAAATCCATACCTGTTGCTTCTACTTCCTTAAATTCACCTGGGGCAATAGGGTCATTATCTCCTACAACTTTTACACCCTTAGCTTTAAATCCACCCTGTAAGTTTGCAAACTGACCTGCATCAATTAAACTTCTCATTGCTGCAGTGGCAGACATTGTTAGGTTACCTAAAAAGTGTATAAGACCTAATCCATAAAAACCAAACCCAGGAACAAATCTGTAGTGAGTAAAAAACATTTTCTTTTGTTTTGTTTTGTCATCTTCATTCCAGTTTCTTCTAATTGACAATACCTTTTGTGATTGCTCTTCTACAGTTACAATATATGGGCAGGCAGTGTCATAGTCTTCTATCTCAAGATAACAGTGTTGCTCTAGTAGTGTGTACTGTGGGTCACTATCTGTAGAAGGTGTCAAGCCTAAGACTGTGTCCATCTTTTCTGCCATTGCTGACTGTCTAGGTAATTCAGGGTCAGGTAAGTCTATGTCTCTATACATTCCTGCATTAATCTGTCTTGCAAGTTCTATAGGACTTCTATAAAGAATATGTGTATATCTATCTGCTCTTCTTAAATCTGTAGCATAGTAGGAAACATAGAATTGGTCAATAGGTACAAACTCACTGACAGGTCTAGCTAAAGAGTCATCATAATATATCTTTTTAAATGCAGAACCTAGCAGTGGTAAGTGAAACAACATTCTTTCTGTTTCGTCAAAGTATTCAGGCATTTGTTCTGATACTTGATAGTTCATAAAGTTCTGAACTCTGTTTGCCTGTCTTTGTTTTGATTCTGTTATTTCTCCTAGTATCTGTACCTTTACAGGTCCTTTAGAAGGAAACAACTCTCCACTTGCCTTACTCTGAAACTTAACTGCAGATTCAATAAGTAGTGGGTGTACTGCAGTTGCTGCACCCTCAAATGGTTCTGTTGTGTCTTCAAGCTTTAGTCCTAGTAAGTCAAACCCTCTTTCAAACATTGACTCCCATTCTGACCTAGAAGATTTGTCTGCATCATATTTTTCTATTACAGTATTTGCAATGTCTTGTAAATCCTGTTCTTCCATAAGTTCTGCAAGGTTTTCATAAAAAGTTCCCTGCTCTTCTTCTTCCTCTTCAAGCTCTTCCATAGAATCAAACTCTACCTCTAGCTCACCTGTTTCAGGGTCAAGCTCAAAGCTTACATTGTTAGATGTTTCTTCTCTTGGAATATCTAATTTAATAATATTGTCTTGAGCTATTTCTTCATTAGGATTCTTTTCTACTGCCATTCTCTTTCCTTATCATTGGACTTTTATATTTTTTTATGGTTGTTGATTTGCCCATTCTTACTGGTAACCTGTTACACTTACAATATTTACTATATCGTTTTGCTCCACACTCTACACAGTAGGTTACAGTATTATATTTGAATATCTTCATTATACTGTTATACCCTCCAGTACGCAACCCTTTTATCCTTTTTACTTCCATCATCTTCCCATGAAGGGTCTTCAGGATGTGTTAAGTTCCAACTGTCTTTCATGTAGTGTATTGCCATTGTTAGGCAGTCTACTTGGTCATCATGTGAGCCATTAGGAAATGACATACACTCAGAAAATAAATCATCTGCCCATATTTTATTTTTAGGTAACCATACTCTTCCTGCTTCCATCATGGGTGTAGATGCATATACTCTGGCAACCTTGTCCTTGTCAGGAAGATAGTCTAGTACAGGAAGTCCTGCTCTACGCATGTCCTGTATTAATGACTGACCTGATGCCTTTCTTTCTATAATACATACGTCAGGTCTAAAATCTCTATATAACTCCTGTGCAATACGTCTTAGTTCAGGATACTCATACCTACCTCTTGTATTACCAAGAAGTATTAAGTGAGAAGAGTGACCATAGTCTTCATCATAATCATGGAATATACCCCATGTTTGTATTACACTATAGTCTGCAGTTCTACTTGTACTAAATGCAGTATCATATGTCTGTATAATAAACTGACATTCAGGTGGGTCTTCATACTCCCACCACTGTATATATTTCTTTTTTATTATACCACCATCATCAGGTGAAGGGTCTTGCATATATAATGAGTTCCAATATCTTGCACCATTACTTGCCCTGATTTCCTGTTCATCTATTCTTAGTATTTCATCAGACTTCCACTCAGGAAAGTATGAGCTACCTACAGGTAAGTCTAGTAACTCTGCTGCTTCTTCATTTAACCATGCCGGAATACTAATAACTTCCCAGGGATAAGTACTCTGCTCTGCAGTCTTTTCCTGCTTTAATAACCAACCACATAAATCATCATAGTGATATCTTGTATTAATAATTATAATTGAGCCATTAGGCATAAGTCTTGTTCTTAAACCTGCAGGATACCACTCCTTAATATACTTCCTACCTGTCTGACTAAATGAATCTTCTTCTGACATGACATCATCTAGCAGGGCAATGTTTGCTCCTCTACCTGCAACCTGACTTCTTACACCCGCTGCATAGTATGAACCATTCTTATTTGTTTTCCATTTACCTGCTGCCTTAACGTCACTACGTAGTGCAACACCCTTAAATATTCTTTGGAACTTTTCTGTATTAACTATGTCTCTTACAGTTCTACCAAAGTCAGAAGCAAGCTGGTCACTATGTGATACAGACATTATCTCATGGTTTGAAAAGTTACCTATATACCATGCAGGAAATAACTTGCTACATATTAATGATTTAGAGGAACGAGGTGGTAGGAATACCATAAGTCTCTTAATGTTACCATCTACCACACCCTGTAGTTTACTACATAATAACTTAATATGCCTACCCATCTTAAAATCAGATACCAGTGTGGGAGCAAATACCTTTACAAATGTAAGGAAATCATCTCTTGCTCTTAAATTAATATATGTATCTAGATTAATCTTAAAATCTAAATAGTTTTCTAATTTAGTTTTTTCTTCCATTATGTATTTATTTTACCTTCTTCTTCATTCATATCAAAACACTTATATGCTTTTAGAAAATAATCAGGCATATGGGTGTGTAGTTCACTTGCAATTACATAGGCTCTTGCTAGACACTTGTCATGTGTGTCATGTGGACTTTTTAAATCTGCTAAAGTTATACATTGATTGGGATTACTCATTAAACATGCTAATACAAAAAGCTCATACATTAGTTTTCCTTTGTTGTTATAAAAAATATTATAACACTATTGTATAAAATAGGAAAGTATGTTATTTTCTATTTAGACCTCCGGGGGTAAATAGATAGACCCCAACCTCCTATTGTAATTATATATTACTTTATACTCAAACTATAAATACTCATATTAACTTAATCAGGCGGCGACCCCTATTTAGCTAGATAGGACATGGTTAGTCCTGTGAAATTTTAAAAATATTTGGGGGTAGGGTATATATATATATTATATGCAGCCAGGATTTTTGGGTAGGGGTATCGACTATTCTATATAATTCCATAAAAAAACTACCTTTTTCTAATTGGATACATAGAAATCAATATATATCTATATAAATTCTTAAATGAACAAACTGTTTAGATTAGAAAGATTACATAAATCTATTATTAATCTAATGAGTTTATATATTGCATTATTTACTTACTACCTACCCACTATCCAATATTAATATAAGTTATTGAAATAACTATATAAAATTATATTGGATACATAGAAATCAATATATACTATTAAGAAATTTATAAACATAAATCATTAAACAATGAAAGGATAAATGATTATGATAACTAATAAAAATGATATGGATTTAGATACTGCTTCCTTCTTATCACGTATAAAAGAAGATAAACTATTAAATATAATTTTAGATAAAAACATAGAATTATTATATGATAGTTTTATTTACCCATATGACGAAATAGAAAATAAAAGAAATAGGAAGCTTAATCTAATTGAAGAAAAAGATATGTTAAAAAGATTTATTATATTAATGATACAACAAGGTAAATTAAATAATGTTATCTAATTGGATACATAGAAATCAATATATAATAATAACTAATCAGAAAGGAAAACATTATGAATACTACAGGAAAACTAGAAGAAGAAATTACAAGAAAATTTGGAAAAGATACTTTTAAAGCCTATCAAGTAAAAGAAGTAAAAAGAGCATTTGATGAATTACTAAATGAATTATTATCTATTAATCCTAAATATGTAGATATAATTGATTTATCTAATATACTAAATGCTAGACATAACACACTAGAAAAAATTGATGAATACTACAAATTTAGAAAAATGGATACATAACAATCAATATATAATAATAACTAATCAGAAAGGAATACAATAATGAAATTAAAAGATATACAAGAAAATAAACAATTAGATAATATAATTGATACTCAAATAGATTATTTATATCATCAATTACTTACTGAGATAAATCAACATGGTATGAGGAATCATAAATACACTATACAAAAGCAAAAGGAATTAACTAAGAAAATTGTTGAACATATAATTCTAACATCTAAACTAATGGAGATTATATAAAATGTGGATTAAAGATGACGTATTTGAATACAAAATTCCAAGTAGACCAACAAGAAAACACTTTAGAGAAATAACTAAAATCATTGCTAAGAATAATTATACTCATTCAGAAATAGAATTGGTAAGGGTTTATTGTGCATCACAAAACCCAAGATTTAATGAGGACATATTTTATGATGCAATAGAAAATAATAGAGCTAGGTTAAAGTAAACCAAGTATACCTTGTTAGGTAGGACTTCCCCTTTCCTACCTAGCTAAGTATATTTGAACTATGGATACATAGAAATCAATATATACTACTAAGCAATTAACAACTAAATGAAAGGAAAATGTTATGCTTAAAAATTCATACAATCCTAAAGGATTTAAAACTTATACTATCTCTCATAACAATGGTTCTGAGAATGCACCAACCCTAACAAGTGTTACTTTCAGAAACAGTAACCAAGACTTACTAAGTGGTAAGTGGTGTACTACTGAACAGTTTATTGAGTCACTTGCTCAAAAGCTTAATGTTCATAAATCAAGCATAAGCTTGGTAAAGTAAAACTTAATTAGGGAAGCATACTATGTGCTTCCTTTTCATTTCTTGAAAGGAAATTAAAATGTCTAGAAAAAATAGAATAGAATTATTTATGATGTTAGATAGAGTTAATCAATCTCTTAATACAAAATTAGAATTAAACAATGCACCTCATTTTGGTGGTTGGCAGTTAAAGAATGAAGAAGGAAATAGAATAATTAAACATAGAGTACCAATAAAAGAAATGTCATCTTTTCTTGATGGTATGAGTAAAGCATTAGAGATGAAAGGATAAACATGATTACTACAAAACATATACTTGCAATTTACAAACTTGCTAATCCAAGTGAAATAAAACATGGATTAACTTGGTATGTAAATGCTTATACTGATTGTAAAAATATTGCATTAGAATTGGATTTACCTATTCATATTGTTATTGGTGTAACAAGTGCATTATCACCAAACAATAAATGGGAACGTAATATTATTAATGCTAAAGATTTATGTACTGCCTTTATCAATGGCAATGATATGGACAGTATCAAGGTAAGCACCTATCACAAAATGAAAGAGAAAGCTTGGCATATACTTGAAGCAATGCCTAGCTATGAAGAAACAATTACAATTCTAAATGGTAAAAAGATTGTATCATTCTTTAGAAATATAAGTGGAGATGAGCAAGATATTACCATTGATGGTCATGCAAGAAATATTTACTACAATGATAGACAAGGATTGACTACACCCAATACAAGTATTACCAAGACTGAGTATTGTGAAATTCAGAATGCATACCTTAGAGCATCTAAAAAGCTAGGTATCAAGGCATATGAATTACAAGCAATTACTTGGGTAACATGGAGAAGGATACATGGAATTAAATAACATTTCAAATAATAGGTTAGTTCCTATTTATCTAATGAGTTCATACTTATATTATGAATGTGATAAGAATGTTTTAACTGATTCCCAATTTGATTATCTATGTAAAAAGATATTAGATAATTGGGATAGTATAGACCATATGCATAAACACTTACTTGATAAAGAAACATTGAAGGCAGGAAGTGGATATGGTATAGAGTATACAAATCTAATTATGAGTGCATCTTTAGATTGGTATGAACATAATAATAACCAAGAGAAAGGAAAATAAAATGGGTATAATATATAACATTGAGACTGATGAAGAAAATCTACCTCCTAACGTCATGTTTGCAAATGATGATTACTATTGTGAGTATGATGTGAATGATGATGTATATATAATCTTCAATGCAGATGGATACATACAATGGGAGTATGAGTATGATGGTAGTACAAGTAGGTCACGTATTCTAGAACTTGCTAAAAAAGAAATGCAAAGATTAGAATTTGAAGACATAGAAATGAGAGCCATTGTAGAAATGAGGGCAGGTATATGACAATGAGTTATGACTTGGTCGCAACGATTATATTTTGGGCAATAGTTGCTTACTGTATTGTATCTTAGGATACATAAGAATCAATATATATCTATATAAAAAGAAAGGAAAAAATAATGAAAGCTTATTTTATAGATGCTAAGAATGAGTTGATAGTTGAAACTGATGTTAAAGATTATCACCATAAAAAAGAACTACTTAATTGTAGTTGGTTGGAGATGTACCCATACCAAGTAAATGGCAATGACATATGGACTGATGAGGAAGGTAACTTGGGAGAATATAATTACTTCTTTACCATAGATGATTACATTGTAAGTGGCAATGCAGTTATCATGTCATGTGATGAGAATGGTGAATCAGTATCACCTAAGAACTTAACTCTTGAGGAACTTAAAAAGAGAGTGACCTTTATGGGCAAGAGATACATTGACCATGATAAATTATTCAGTAACTTTAAAATAGAGGAGTGGTAGTATGACAAACCCAATGAAAGTTTGGTATGAAAGAGAAAAAAACAAGGCAGACTTTTGGAAGGAGAAAGCCTTAAACATGGTAGAGAAATCTACATACCTTGAGCTAGAAAAATTCCTACTTGATGAACAGTCAAGACTCTTTGAAAGAATAAGAGTACTTGAAGATATCAATAGCGAACAAGATGCAGAGATAGATAAACTATTACTGCAACTATCTAATGAGAAATCTAAAAACAAAATGAAATGGAAGGACATAAAGTAATGACTATAACACCTAACTTAGATGAGAAAATGGAAGTTATAAATTTTATTGAAACTAAAATGAAAGAAGGTAAAGCCAACCCAAAGATTAGAGGTTGGGCAATGTCAACAATCATTGAGCAAGTAAAGGAATCTTTTGGAGAAAAACATACACATCTTGCAAGAGATTATTTTATGAGATACTTTGATAAAACAAGACCAAACAAGAAAGGACAATAGATATGAATATAGGTTATAACTTTGCAAGAATAGTACTACTTATAGTTTCAACCATAGGTTTAACAATCTCTATAGGACACGTTGTAGATGAGGGTGGACTAATTCCTACCCTAATATATACCTTCAGTCTTTTAGGTATGCTAGGTGCTTCTTATATCTTGATTAAAGAGGAGGATTAATTGAATCTTAGAGCAACTATATTATTAGAAAAGCATATATTAATGATGCATACTTTGAGAGAAAAGTTTAAAGAAGGTATCACAGATGCTGTACTTCATGGTAGTATAAAAGATAACTATGAAGATGATTATTCCTTCTATGAAGAAGGTTTTAAATTTGGTACTACTTTAAATGATTTTTTAAAAGAGAGAAAGGATAAGAATGATGTCAGAACTAGTTAAGGTAGAGATACTAACAAGGAAAGACTTATCAGCTTTC
>Ga0099850_1000532_pt1 | contig 17180 bp, 19 predicted proteins | sample CB_VirMetaG_5_FD_79182 | JGI IMG/M metagenome (GOLD analysis project Ga0099850, IMG submission 79182) | Freshwater to marine saline gradient viral communities from Chesapeake Bay - CB_1508_1D Viral MetaG | ecosystem: Environmental > Aquatic > Marine > Coastal | place: USA: Chesapeake Bay... | reverse complement strand
TCAGACGACCTGCCAGAAAGTACGCTCACTGACCTCGTAGCAGGTTGCGTAGGAGAAGGACTGGCCGTTAAGTTTATGAATCATCGTAAAATTAGCGGTCAGTTACCTAACCCGTCTGATATATTGAGCGGCAAGGTCCGAGACCTTAAGACAAAAGAGATATCAGCGATGTACTCCTTAACAGTTTCTTTGTGCTATGAACTACAACAGGCACACGAGAAGAAAGACAAAACTTGGAATGAACAAGCGGACAGGTTCTTCAACTACATGATGGACAACTTCGAGACGGAGTTGGTGGTCATGGGTGCGAAGATCGCCTTGACAAACTACAAACTTCCGTTCGATCCTAGCAAGTTGAAATCATTTGATAGGTTCCATAAGAAGTTTGGCAAGTATGTCATAACTGCTATGGAGTCTAAATAATGGTTGATTATCACGATCAGAAGATTATAGACAAACTGGTTACCGCAAGGATCGCCTTACTACTGAAGCATCCGTTCTTTGGCAACCTTGCAACAAGGTTGAAACTTGTCAACGCAGACGACTGGTGTCCTACTGCTGGCACAGATGGCAGACACTTCTTCTACAACACCAAGTTCATAGATTCACTCACACCCAAAGAAGCAGAGTTCTTGTTTGGACACGAGGTGTTGCACAACGTTTTCGAACACATGCTGGTGAGGATTGGTGACAGAGATCCACAACTTTGGAACATCGCGGCGGACTATGCCGTTAACCAGATATTGAAAGATTCAAACATCGGTGAGATGCCCAAAGGCAAGAAAGGTGAGAACAAAGGCTTCCAGGATGACAAGTACAAGGACTGGGCAAGTGAAAGAATATACGATGACCTTTACAAGCAGGCCAAGAAGAACGGCAAGAAGATGTTAGAGAAACTGGGCGAGTTGATGGACGACCACCAGGAGTGGGGCAAAGGTGACGGTGCAGGCAAAGACGGCAAGGACGGCAAAAAGGGTGGCAAAGGCAAGCCTGTGTACACCAAAGAAGAATTGAAGAAGATCAGAGACGAAGTCAAAGAGGCAATGGTGAGTGCGGCACAGAGCACAGGTGCAAGTAATTTGCCTGGTGCTTTACAGAGATTGGTAAAGGATCTCACAGAGCCCAAGATGGACTGGAGAGAAATACTGCAACAACAGATAATGAGCACATTGAAGTCTGACTACACTTGGATGAGACCCAGCAGGAAGAGTTGGCACACATCTGCCATACTTCCAGGACAGAACAATGATGAAATGATTGATATATGTTTGGCTCTTGATGCATCTGGTAGTATCAGCAACGAACAATGCAGAGAGTTCCTTACTGAGGTAAAGAACATAATGGATCAATACAAGGACTTCAGAATTCATTTATGGTCATTTGATACTGCGGTATTCAATCCTAAAGTGTTCACACCAGACAACGCAGACGAGTTGTTGGACTATGAATTAGGTTCAGGTGGTGGTACAGAGTTCGAATGTAATTGGGACTACATGAAGGAAGAGGGCATAGAGCCCAAGAAATTTGTTATGTTCACAGATGGTTGGCCTTTTGAAACTTGGGGCGACGAACACTACTGTGACACAATATTCTTGATCAACAATCCATACGAGAGAGACATAGAGGCTCCCTTTGGACTAACGGTACAGTACAATGATTAGGTTGCTCTGGGAAACTTTCAAGGACTGGTTCTTCAATGAGGTATCCATATCCATAATGAGTTTTGGATTACTACTGATAGCACTGTGGAGTTACCTGTCATGATCAGTGCGATCGTAAAGGCCGCAATCATCATGGCCATGATATTGATAATTTTAAACTGGATGTTGTAATGATGTTATTTCCAAACACGAATCCATACACAGGCAAACTTGAAAAGGTGAAGAACCTACGCAACTGGATGATAGATGCGGCCACAATACTGTTTGACGACAGCAAGAATGATCTACGGGCACTGCCAAAGACTGTTAGACTACAGTTATTATTAACTTTAAGTTTCCTATGGAGCACCGCATTCACGATCTATTTTTGGGGCATAAGAACTGACATATGGTTGAGTTGGTTCGTAGGACACGTTGCAATAATATTCGTGGCCTACTACACATTCAAACAATTCCATGGCAAGCCACACACAATGAAACCTTCGAAAGAGGAACCGCCAATGTACGATGATGTTTGGGGTGCCTGATGAAAGTGAATCCAAACAACTTCTTCAAAAGAGAACTAGACATATTACCACCACACTTCGTGAACACAGTGGTGAAGGCACACGAGTCTGACATAGAGAAGATGCGTAAATGGATCTACGAGAACTGTTCGGGAAGATATTCAATTACCAAAGATGTTGTTTACCAAGGCGATCAATCAAGATCGGTCACTGTACTTGGTTTTGAGAATCCGGGTGATCTAACCCTGTTCGCATTGAGTGGTATTGCCCAAATCAATCAAAACTAATCGTTGCACTCCATAACTAATTTTAGTATAATATACGTATATTAATACCAATTGCAATTAGGAGAAATAATAAATGGCAACTAAAAAGAAAAACTTAAAGAAGTCTGCCAAGACTGCTACTGCACCTAAGGCGACAGCGACGGCTCAACCCCAGGCGGCACAGGCACAGGCACAGGCTCCACAACCGGATCCAACTGCCTTAACAATCGCAGATCTTAAGAATCTTGCAACCATACTTGACGTGGCATCTACAAGGGGTGCATTCAAGGCCAATGAAATGGCAGGGGTGGGATTCCTTTACAACAAACTACAGGCGTTCCTGGCCAAGGTGGCACCGGAGCAGAAACCTGAGGATGCTAAAGCAGGAGCACCAGCAACCGAGGAGAAGAAATAATGGCAACACTAATGAACGTGAACAACCAGGCCATGCCAATGGGTGACAACACCGGGCAGGCGGGTGACGGACAGACTGGTCCAAAGAGACACTTCAAACACATCGGAGAGTTAGCGGACGGATCAAAAGCAAAAGTGGTGATCCTGTACAGGACTGTACCAGGTGAGGCAGACAACTGTCTCGTCGTTGGAACCAAGTTCCTGCCAGACCTATACCATAATGGCTTGATGAAGGCCGTGGAATCAGAGGGCGGACAGTCAGCAGACGAGCTGGCGGACTACATCGGAAGGCAGACCTTCGCGGATGGTACCAACATGTTGGCCATGCTACACAACGACAACTACATCAAGAAGTTCAAGACCAAAGAGATAATGGTCACCTACGGAAATGCCGAGGACGGCAGGATCCTGTTGAACAAGTTGAACGAGATGATAGCGAAGGAGAAAGGCATCACTGTGAAAGAGATGGCCAAAGATCCTGATGCGCCTGCTGTGACACCAGCAAAGAAAACTACTAAGAAAGCGGATGCCAAGAAAACAGCCGCCAAAGAATAGCACATGGGTACAACTTACGAAGGATTTCGTCAAGGAATGGCCGGAGGTTCTAGAGGGTTTACACTTCCAGAATATGCCGGTCAAGTACCTGCTTTATATCAATATCATCCTCAAGAATAACCTCACAATACGCTACGACATAGCCAAAGAACTTAAGAGTAAAAAACAAGAAACAATCGCTAGGTTCTTAAAAAAAACAATCGAAGACCACTACATAAAAATCAAACACGTTGACATGAAGTTCGACATACCTGCATTAAAAAGGGATATGGAATCTAAGACTTCCCTATTGATGGCTAAAACTTTCAAGAAGTAGATCTAAATTTTTTGCCACTTGGATGGCATTATCAAGATCCGTATATGGTTTCCTTTTGGTCGACACGCAGTCAACAAATTCTATCAATTCATTTCTTAGTGGATTGGAATCAACTGTAAAAATCTCTACTTTTGGTTCGTAGTTCATCCTATCATCCTGCCAGATATCTGTTGTCAATTTGATGCTCTTTGTTTCCTCATTCCAAAACAACAAACCCTTTTCTCCAGTTATGGACATCGTCCTTACCTTTTCAGGATAGTACCAACTTAGATTAAATTTTACCGAGACATCGTTGCAAATGAAACTGTACTCATCCCTGTCGTTTTGTGTGTTATCGGTGAAGTTGTCACCTATGTTGATGATGTGTTGGAACTCGTGATAACCTAAAAGGTAATGGATGATACTGACGTCGTGTGGTGCAAGGCTGTGTAACGTGCTGATCTTCTTCTGATACCTGCCCCAATTCAACCTGTTAGATTCTATATGTAGCACCTTGCCAATACGTGGTAATAGTTCCTTCAGTTTCTTGACCCTGTCATTGTACAGGAATATGTGTCCCACCATCAATGTTTGATCTTCTTTGATCTTGCTTTTGATATCCAGGCATTCTTGTGTGGTCAACGCGAGTGGCTTCTCAACGTACAAATTTTTGCCTTTTGCCAACAGTTCGAGCGTTTGTGAATAGTGTTCCCAGGCAGGGGTGGCCAACACGACATTGTCAAAGTTTATGTCTTTGAGAGTTTTACCATCCTTTATGTCTATTATTTCTATCTCGTCTACTCCCGGTATAGTCTCCAATTCCGCTTTCAACTTGGAACCCCAGTACCCGGCACCAACAAGACTAATTTGCATAGAACTCCTTTATGGCATTTATGATGTAGTCCTGGTGGTGTTCTGGCAATGAATGATAACAAGGCAGACTCAATATGTTGTCACACACGTATTCTGTCCTTGGTAGCACCGTGCCGTCCTCAAATGCCTTTGTCGTGTGGGTGGGGTGTTTGTAATGAATGTTTGTTGCTATGCCTTTTTCTCTAAGGAATGATTGTAATTGATCACGTGTGCCTTCTGGCGTCTCAATGACGTAGACGTAGTAGGTGTGTTTGGACCATGGTGCTTCCAAAGGACAACCAACTATACCAGATAAATGTTTGGTATATCTCCTGCAGACTTCTCTTTTCTTGTCCAACCATTCATCAACTTTTTTAAGTTTTGCCTGTATTACGACTGCTTGTAAGTTGTCAATCCTTGCATTATAGCCAACTGTGTCGTATTCAAATTTTGTTTTCCTGCCGTGATCCCTGTACATCTTGACTTTGTCTATCAGTGCTTTACTGCCTGTGACTGCTCCTGCGTCTCCCATTGCTCCAAGATTCTTCACAGGATTGAAACTGAAACAGGTCAAATCAACAAGGTTACCAACTTTGTTTCCATTGTACTCTGAACCAAAACTCTGTGCGGCATCTTCAATCACACTCAGATTGAATTTACGTGCGAATTCTTTTATCTTGTCAATGTCAGGTGTCTGCCCGTAAAGGTCAACAAAAAGGATTGCCTTCAATGTATCGGTCAGTTGCAACTTGGATACATCCAAATGATAAAACTCATCTATGTCAACAAACACAGGTGTTGCACCCACATTTACTATGGCTTCTGTTGTGGAGACAAAAGTGTGACCGACCGTCATCACTTGGTGTCCTGGACCTATGTCTAAAGCCTTCAGGGCACACACGAGTGCGTTCGTTCCCGATCCTATGCTGGCACAGTCTTCCGCTCCTGTGTATTCACGTATTGCTTTCTCGAACTTATCAACTGTTGGTCCAGTGATGAAATCAGATCTAGCAATTATGTCCGCTATTGCCATGTCTATCTCCGTCTGTACTTCTTCATACTGAGGATATAGATCAACAAAAGGTATCTTAATATTTTGATTCATAAAATTCTTTCAACCATATGAAATCATATGATAGCATAAGTTTATTATGATCGCTACCGTGTGCTTGGTAATATTCCTGGGCGTCCTTGGCGCCCCTTAACGACCATTCCCCATTCTCACCTTCGCCTACCGTTGTCCACTTCACAAGCCTATGCCTGTTTTCAACTGTTGGTTTGTTCTGACAAAGTTTTATGACTTCTCTGAATGCGGTTCTCCAGGCAAGCCATGGCGTTTCGTTATAATGGTTGATTGCCGACAATATGGGCACCCATTCATGTGGCGCGGACATGGTGAAATCTAATCCTGGCCTTGTTGTCTGGAAAACCAATTTCTTATTATAAAGCAATACAGCACCATGACCATACTCAAGGCCATTCACAGGATTCTTGCAATTGAATATGTAGTGGCAAGGATTCTTCATCCTGTCTGGCTGGAAATCAAACTTGAAGGAATCTAGCACTTCTAATTTTGGAAAAACAGCAAAGAAGTAATCAGTGTCACTCATTGAGGCCGCTGTGATGTACGCCAATGTCTGTCCGCCAACTCCTTTGCACCATTTTGCTCTGGGGTGTTTTGCGTTCAACTCCTCGAATCGTTTTTCAGCACTAGGCTCATCGTATGATATGAACACAATGTCCATTGGAGTTACTTCGTATTCCAGATCGAAATGCACTGCTCGTTCCACATCATAGAACTGTTTCATGTTATCTTTGTGTGGTACCAGCATTATATCCTTGGTCTTTCCCCAGGAGTAAAGTTTTACATCTTCCCAGAAACTAGGAAAGAAATTTGGAATAATTTTTGGATCAATGTCCTTGTGATGTAACCACTTGTAGTAGTTTGGTTCACTATTATAGAACGCATCGTACGGATCTTGTAATTTGAACGGGGTCTTTGGTATCCAATTTTGGAAAAGATTACTATGCGGATGATAGTTTATATCTTTGAAATCTCTCAAAAACTTTAGATCATTAATTTGCTCTTTGAATCTACGTGTCGGTATGAGAAACACGTTGCCTTCTTTGTTAGTGCCACCCAACGGATGTGTATTGTACCAGACATGTATTTGCTCCTTTTCGTGCTGTTCTGGTATGTAGTCTAAGTCAACCGTCTTCAGGTCCATAAAATTTGCGAAAAACCAAAAGTATTCTGTCCGTACGTCATCGATCACTGACTTCAATATCGTGAGATAACTTTCAACAAAAGGCACAATCCTTGTGTTAGCAAAAGGTGATGGCCAATGTTTGGTGTGTTTAAATCTTACCTGTATACTGTCGAATCCAGTCATAGTAACTCTCTAATCCTTCTCGAAGCGAGAACTTCGGTTCATATTCAAGCAGGTCCCTGGCTCTGGATATGTCAAGTGTACCACGTGCAGGATACAGTTTGTGCATTCCGATGTCTTTGATATCAGATTTACTCCCAGTGATATCAATTATGGTTTCTGCCAAAGTCCTCAGACTCGTGGCGTTTCCGGCTGTGATGTTGAAACTTGTGTTTGCAACCTCTGACAATGCGGCCTTTACGATACCATTAGCGGTATCTTGTCTATATGTGAAATCTACCTTGTTCTCGCCATTGTGCAATTCTATGGGATCATTGTTCATGGCCTTTTCAAAAAATTTACTGACCACCCTGTCAGGAAGATCCCCAGGGCCATACACCCCACTAGGCCTTACTATGATGTAGTTGAGTCCATCTCTATGGGCGAACAATTTGGTCATCCTCTCGCCCGTGAGTTTTGCTTCACCGTAAATGTTTTTTGGTTTGGTGTTTGCGTCTTCCCTCGTGCCGTCTTTGAAATCACCGTACACCATGCTACTGCTTACGTAAACAAATTTTTTTGTTTTGAATTGTGCGGCGTGCCAAAGTAAGTTTGTTGTGGTGTCGATAACCTTTGGTATTCCTACAATGGGGTTTTGGTCAACTATTTTTGCACGTGGGTAAGTTGCCAGATGTATCACGACATCAGGATTGGTCTTGAATGTTCTCAAACAAAAGTTACGGTCAAGTATATCTCCAGACAACAAGTGTACATTCTTATTGTCCCAATTTCGTGTCCTCCAAGCAATCAATTTGTTAAGTTCAACAATTGATATAATGCCATAGGTGTCCTTGTTGTCAACACAGATGACATCGTGTCCTTCCTGTGACAATTTTTCAATTATCTTGCTTCCAATGAATCCTAATCCACCTGTAACTAATATCCTCATCCTAGTACTTTCACTCCGTATTTGTTGGTAAACGCTTTACCATCTTCCCTGTCGTTCACTATTGGTTGTCCTTTTATGTTGAGACTGGTGTTCAAAAGTATTGGACAACCTGTCTGTTTTTTCCATTCCGTTAGCAGTGCGTGGAACCCTGGATTGTCCGTCTTACGCACCGTCTGTACCCTAGAAGTGTGATCGTGATGTATTATGGCAGGAAAGTCTTTACCAGCAGTACACGCCGCTGTATATTGCATATAAGGGGTGTTTTTGACGCCTGTAGGTAGGTCAAAATAGTCGTTCACGTCCTCCTCTAATATCGCTGGTGCGAACGGTCTGAACTTCTGTCTCTTCTTGATAGAGTTTACCAGATCCTTGATGTCCTCACCCCTTGGGTCAGCCAATAATGATCTATTACCAAGTGCCCTAGGACCAAACTCCGCCCGGCCACTCGCAACTCCCACCATCTTGTTTTCTTTCAATTCTTTTATCAAGGCATCAACTGGATACTCACCATCTATGTTGTGTCCAAGGAACGGATGTTGCCAATCGAGGTGTCTTTTCTCGTGTGCGGCAATACATCCTAGGCTGGATCCTGCGTCGCCTGGATTTGGTATGATCCATACGTTGTCAAACAGTCCCATGTTTGCAAGGACCCTATTCGCGGCGCAGTTCAGTGCAACACCTCCAGCGTACACAAGGTTACGTGATCCATACTTGCTGGCCCTGGTCCAAAGGTCAGCCAGTAGTTCTTCCGTGACTGCCTGTATGCTGGCCGCTATGTCCATCACATCTGCTTCTGGATGCCAATCACTCAATCCCCTGTGTAGGTTTTGTTTTAACTTAAACGGTGACTGTTCTACGAAATCATTGTAGATGTCTTGCTTGTATCTCGGTGTGCCGTAAGCGGCCATTCCCATCAGTATGTACTCCTCTTCAGCAGGCTTCAGACCACAACGATGTGTGAACGCACTGTAAAGTATTCCAATGCTGTGAGGATACTGGATCGTTTCTTTTCGTTCAATCCATATCTTGTCCGCCGTGGATATAGACACAGTGTCCCACTCTCCTATTGCATCCACCGTCAGTATTGTTGCTCCTGTGTCTTTGAAAGGTGAAGTGAAGTAACCCGCCGCCGCGTGTGAGTCGTGATGTTTCACATACTCGTCTATCTTGATGCCAAAGTGATCCAGGTGCCATTGTGGCATCTCTGTATAACTCATTGCCAGTCCGTACTGTCCTGCGTAGAACTGCCTGGTTTTTTTCAACAATGGTTTCTCGTAGTAGACAACTTTATCGAAAGGACCAAACGTCATTGCCTCATCAACTATCTTCTGGTTTAGGTAATGATCATTTTTTACTTTACTATATCTTTCTGAGTGTGCCGCCCATAAGATCTTGCCCAATCCAGAACTGTAATCTACCACCGCCATCGCGGCGTCATGATTCATACAATTAATTCCTAGTATTCTCATCTGTGTGGTCCTAAATTTCCTAATTTGTCTATTACATCTTGTTTAATCAAGTAGGCCCACATATTTGCTTCTTTGTGAGTCACTTTGAAATCATACTGTGTTGGATCTTCAAATATTTTGTTTGTGTCTTCAAATCTACCTTCTTTAATTGTGTCCATCCAAACTGTGTAATCTGCTCTAAACTGTTTTCTTGTTTCTTGTGTTGGGCACACGAAATCAGCAACCACGTTCCTGTTCCGGTCAATGGCCTCTTCTGCAAGTGTCCACATTCTCAAAGACTGTCTTTTACGTCCTTCGTCTGAGAAGTCCCAATCATCTGCTTCTTTCCTTACTACATCTGCGTTTATCCAGACTGCATTAAACATTGGTGCAAGTAATTTGGCCAATGTTGTTTTGCCTGATCCAGGAAGTCCCATAATCAATATCTTCATTTTACTTTCAAGAATCCTTTTGCTTTCACAAGTGCTGTTTCCCAATCTTCTAGTGTGATGTCATATTCAAAGTTCTGCGTTGTCTCGTTGACTTGTAATTCTTTTGCTCCGTTCTTTATGTGGAAGTTCCTGGCCATATCTGTCAGAGGCGAAAGTGTGACCAACCTAGTAAGGTGATTTGACTTCTTGACCATCTTGTACACTTCGTTGACAATCGCACGTCCTCCACCTTTCTTCTTGGCCCATACCGTGTATGCTATCGCTATCGAACCTTGCACTCCTGCCCTGTGGACTGACTGTAAAGCGGCATCATAACTCATCACATCCATTTCTTCAACAGTTTTTGGCACATCGTTTGTGAATGCGAAACACATTATGGCAGATATCTCTCCCACGTCATCTTTCAGTCCATATATCTTCCTACCATATGATTGTCTGAATTGTAAATCCAACTCAGGACGCACAGGATCCTCCTTGACATCTACGTAGGGTAGTTCTACAAGTTCATACTTGGATTCTTTTATCTTCTGCTTGGTGTACGCTTCTAGTGTTTTGTAGTTCTTGTTTGTGTAGGATTGTAATTGAGAAAATTTCTCCATTAGTCCGGTTACCGACGGATGTTCCTTCCATCGTTCCAGGACTTCCTTGAGTTTTTCTCTGTTGAGTATTTCCATCTATTACTTGTATATGAATGGGTCTTTTTTCTTTAGTTCTTTCAGTCTCTTCCTGTACTTGATCTCTTGTTTGATTTTTTCAATCAAGTTCTTAATCCATCTAAGCATTTTTTCCTCCTATCCTATCTCCAGAGACATTCCACTTGATGTCTCTTATCAGTTTGTTAAAGGTTGGTAACATTAATTTTACAGCATCTTGGTGTGCCGCGTCAAGTGGATGTGTTGTGCCACGTTCGTAGTCATTGAGGAGAGCCCATTGGTTGAATCCCATGCACCTCTCACCAAAGAAAAACCATTTGTTTAGATCAAACTCGCTGTGAATATTCCACAACAGACTATCCTGTTTCCTGTGTTCCTCCATCTCCCTATAGAACAATGAGTTGTCTGCTAATGTGAACATGTATGGTATTTTCTTCTTCTCCAGGATGTTCTGTAACCACATTATGCTTTTCCAACTCAAATAAGTCTCATGATATTCATTGGCCGCGTATTTGTACACCGCTTCCGCAAACGGCCTCACTCCTGTCTCCTGTAAGGTATCTTGCCTAGACTTCCAGTGTTGTTGTTGTGTCTCAGAGCCCTGTATCGTCCTGAACGCTTCCTCGTTTCCAGCGTTGGTGTCCCACGGCGAGATGCTGGCCCAACGTGTGTCCTCCAGTGCCTTGTGCCTTGGCATGGCCCAGTCGTATCTTGATAGGAAAGTCCACATCACTATCACACCTTTGACGTCTGGGTGCTGTTTTATTGCAGTGAACACCCTTCTTGCGATCGCTTGGTTGCCCAAACCTCCAAAGGCTGTGCAGATGTAATCTGGACCTGTGAGTTTGGATAATCCATACGCCCAAGTTCTTTTAGATGGTGTCTTGCCATCTACGTCGTCGCTGAGTTCATTGCCCAATGTGAAACTGCAACCGCCTGCTATTATTTTCCTACTCATAAATCTGTAATACCTTATTTAAAAGTGGGAACACCTCACCAAAATTTTCATTCCTGTACTGATCAGTCTGTAGTATCCTGGCCTTGCGCCTCTCACGTATCTCTGGTGTGTCCCTGTCCGCGGCGTTCATGAACCGTATGCTGGGCTGGTAGTCCGTCAGCATGTGATACCTGTCTGTGACTATGTCCTTGACCTGCCTCGGCAGTGTCTGTATGTTGAACACGTCAGGATCAAAGCAGGTGTTCACGTAGAAGAACTTGGGTTGGTACTGTGCCACCCACAATGCGATCTTGGCCCAGTTGAACACATTGAAGATGCTGACGGTCGAACATATCTGGAAGTCCATGTTTGGCGTCTGCATTTCCTTAAACTTAACGAGATTGGCACTGACTTCTTGCCAGTTCGCTGGGTGTCTCTGGTATTCAAATGCCCCACCGATGTCGTCTATGCTGAATGCTATCTCAACGTGTTTGAAATAACTCCATAGGTCAAATATATCCTGCGGTGGCAGTTGTGTTCCGTTTGTGTTGTAGTGTATGTCTATGTTCTTGGCGTAGCCTTTCTCAACACAGTGCATCAGTATCTTGAAGTGGTCCTTTATCATGAACGGCTCGCCGCCCGTGAACTCGAAGTATTCCACGTGTCTGAGATCCTCCTTGAGGTCCTCGAAGAACTGTGGGTTACGTTTTGGCCAGCCTCCGTCCTTGAGTTGTTTTCTCGCGACAGGATTGTCTCCGCCCTTGGCCACTTCGTAGTCTATCTCCTCCTGTGCCCATTTGCTGGAACTCCACGATCCGCATATCCTACACTTGAGATTACACACGTTGCCTAACTTAAAGTCTATAAACTTCAGCGTTGGCTCGCTATTAGGAGTCCAATCTTTGAGGCTATCTTTCATTTTGTAGATAGAATTTTGCCTTTTAGATGTTTTGCCAGCATCTTCCTCCTGCCAACAACTCTGACAACCTATAGGACGTTCTCCATTACGGAACTGATCACGTAATTTTTCCATGTACTCGGTGTCCTGTATCGACTTGAGACTCTGCTTGTACACCTTGACCCCAGGAACACTACCTTTGTATAGACAGCAAGGCGATGCTCCGCCGTTCACATCCACTTCTAGATGTGTCCAAGGTAGAGGACACATATTACTTTTTATATACTTTTCCACCATTCCAACGCTTTCTTATTTTTACCTAAAATATTTGTAATATCAGTGCCCCTTATTTTGTCTAATCTCTCTATCCAACCTTTGCCTCTCTTCTGTCCTCTACTGTATTCGTCACTTTGATACACTAGTTCATTGTTTCTCTTTTGATCCAACATTGTTTGAAGTTGATCGAAAAACGCTTTAGTCTTTTGATTTTTATATTTCAGTGTTTTTGAAAGGACATCTTCTATGATTTCCTTCATTATGTCGTATGGCATGAACAACGGAGCCATCGCGTTGTCAGGAGAGAAGTTGAATACTTGTTTTGTAAGCAATTCTAAATTTCCTAGGTCAACGGACATTTTGACCATGTTCTCCAAATCAAAAAGTCCTGGAAGTGTGATTGTGAGATCCAGGTCAATTGTCTTTCTGCCACCGTTGGTGTATGGCAGTCCTTCTTTGATGTTTGATAACCACTGATCAAAGTTAAGTCCTGTCCTTATGTACTCTCCTATCTCACCAGTGCCATCTATGGATGCACAGATCTGGAAATTTGAGAAGTGCTTCAGTATATCTTCAAAAAGATGTAGTCCGTAATAGTTTATCCTGCTCATGTTTGAGTTGTACCTTGCTAACACTTGATCTTGGTATCCCAGTTCAACAATCCTTTTCATTGCTTCCCAATGTATCTTCCACATCAAAGGCTCTCCTCCACACCAGTATATCTCGGTTATTCTCTTTTGCTCCACAGCGTTTGTGAACTCATTGATCACTGTCTGGTCGTGGAATGCCTGTAATTGCTCTTTTATGTCTTTCCTGCCCCATATGTTACGTGTTTCGTAATCTCCCACACCGTATCTCTTGTTTTCCGTTTCCCAACTACTACTCAACATGTCGCCACACATCCTGCAACTGAAGTTACAGAGGTTGCTGAATCTGTAATCAAAACTCTGCACCTGCATGGTTGTCGCTCCTGTATCGTCTGTTGAGGCATATGCTTCGTCTATCTTGTTTCTGTAGTATTGGTTGAAATGATTCCTATAAACGGAATCGTTTAGAAGTTTATGATTGCACACAGCACACTGTGGTATCTCTTCACCTGCCAACAACTTCAACCTCACATTCCTCATATATTCCGAGTTCCAGTGATCTTCCAGGGTAGACAGATTGAGTTCACCTGTTGGCTTGTTGTCTTTGTCCTTGGGCATAGTGTCTATGTATTGTTTGAAATTACTAGAATCCTCCCTCGAACTACAACACAAACGCCTTTCCAACTGTGGGCTCAAGTAGGTGTGGGTCCAAGGAGCCATACAGAATGTCTTATTCCCCTCGTTTGGTTTAATTTTCTTCATATAATTCTTTCAATTCAGGAAATGTTTCAACAACATTTTCGTCTCGAATTTTATCTAGTTTGTGCATTGTATCTTTAAATTGCTTTATATCTTTTGAATTGTCTCTTCTCATCATGTAATCGATGCCTGATTCAAAACCTTTAGTGGCACGTGTAAGACTATCAAGTGGCCGTAACCATTCAAGATGTTTCTCATACTTTTCTTTCACTTTTTGTTTGTAGGCCTCTGGTAACAGATCTATCCTTTGTGCATAAGGAAATTGCAACAAGTTAAAATTGAAATCTTGTGGTTTCAACAAACCTTGGTCGACCCAGTTCCTATGAAAATCGGGTATGTGCAAAGCGTTGATCAATCCAACCGTTGAACTTATGTAAAAATCAACTTGCGGACAAACTTCCAGCATCCGTTTCCTGTTGGCGACCACATCCTCCCATACCGTTCCTTTCCGCATCAATTCACCACGTTTACCTTCAGCATCTAGGCTCGCCCCTATTGACACGGAATCAAATTTATTCCAAAGTTCAAGCACATCTATGTCTTTGAATTTTGTCTTTGTGAAGTTTGTGTTGTAGATCAATCTCACGTGGTACATCTTACGTTTGTCTAGTTCTTTAAGGATCCTATAGTGTTCCTCCATGATTATAGGTTCACCTCCTGCAAAATAAAACTGCTCGACGTGATCAAACTGTTCCAACATCTGTTCCCAAATATCGTTGCTACTCCTACCAACCCTCATTATCTTTGCGTGATTAGGAGGAGATCCTGTAAGTTTCTTGTGGTCTTCGTACCAGTTGCTACTGAACCAAGTGCCACAACTCCTGCAGGCCAGATTACAAAGATTACTGAAACGTATATCCCAATACTTGATCACAAAGTCAGCACTGCCGTCAGGTTGTGTGTTGTCCACCATACCTATGTTGTGTCCAAAGTGTTTGTTTGAACTCAATCTAAGACTGAAGAATCCAGACTTCTCTTGGTCATAACATTTAGAACAATGTTTGCTTGACTTGTTTGATAACATGTTTTTCCTGATACCTTTCATTGTATCGTTGTTGAACACTTCTGCCATAGAATTCTTGTTTAAATCGCCAACGGGATATTTGTCTAATGCGAAACAACAAGGATACGCCCTGCCATCAGGGAAAGCGTGAATGTGCAACCATGGCATCATACAGAAAGTATCACTGTCGATAAGCAATTCTTTTTGCCTATCTGTCATGTCCTTTATCTTTAGTTTCTCAGGCTCCTTCGCGCCGTAATCATATGCCACGGTACCATTCTCCTATTATTGGGAAAGTCTTTTCGAAGTCCTTTCCGGTTCTCTTGTCGTATTGGCTGTAAAAAGTCTTGAAATCTTTTTGCAGTTTGCTCTGTTCAGCCGCACCCGCGTGTGGTGTTTTGACCACATCTAGATAATCTATCAGCCTTTGTGTTTGATTTACTTCCATTTGTTCCAGGTGTTTTTCGTTGGTATTTAAAAACTTTACCAAGTCCAGTCTAAATTTATTTCTCAGGTCATCTGGTAGCACCAACGGTGATTGGAAACTAGGAAACCTTAGAATGTTTAGGGTGTAATTTATTTTAGGTCCATAAACTTTACTTGCATTTTTGAACCATATTATCTTCTCAAGAAACTCAGGCAATGTCTCAAGGCAAAGTGCGTTTATAGTTGCCATGTTGTGTATCTCAGAAGGTACCTTGTCGGACATCATGTTTAGCACGTTACCAAACCATTCAGAATAATTTAGACCATCTCTGATGTATTCTGCCTGGTCAAATGTCGCTTCGCAACTGGTGTACAAGTGAAAGTTCTTGAAATTTTTTAATTTGCTTTTGAATCTGGAAATTATACTCTGCTTTGCACCTAGATTAGAGTTGATTGCGATACGCATATGCGGATTCATTTTATCACCTTGTGTTTCTATCCAATCAAGTAATCTCCATAGGTTAGGTGACATCATAGGCTCTCCTCCTGTGATCCGTAATTCATCTAGACTCTTATGAAGATCAGTCTCCCACCATTTGTAGAACGCTTCCACGTAGGGATTTGTCTCATCTTTCTTGTATGGTTCCGCTGAGTCGTGTGCGTGTGTGAAATGATTCCTGCCGTCGGATGTGAGTCCTGTGTATGGTCCCTGTTGTTTGATATTGTTTGCCCAGGTTGAACTGAACGCAGGGTTACAATATGTACAGGCGAATTGGCAAGTCCTGTCAAATGCTATTTCTAGTGTCTTAAGATTCCAATCAATGTTGTGGTCTGATCTGTGTGCCTCGTCTAATGCTATATTTGAAAATATTTTTGACTTGTATACCCTGTCACTGATAGAATCTCTGCCGATGTCCTCTATCTTCCAACAGTATTCGCACCCTTTTGGTCTTTCTCCGCACTGCATCTGTCTACGCTGTTCCTTCTTCTGACGTGTGTTATGAATAGCACTGGGATTGTTTTTTATCTCTTGGAGGTCGATCTTGTGCGGCAATGGATGGTGACAACTTGTTGTCATCCCAGATCCCAACCATATAGTCGCGTTGTACCATTTTGCTCCACAGAAACTGGCACTTTTGGTATCTAGTATCTTTTTCTTATATTCAAGATCGTCCATCTTTTCCCTTAAAATAATTTTTTAATTTGTTGTATTCATCTTCTGGACAGAGAACCTCACTCTGGAACATTATGTCTTTGACCCAATGATAGTGCGCTATTGGTGGCGGATGTGATTCGCCAGGGATATAATATTCCTTGTAATTATCCTCTGCAAACTCCCAAAGTCCTTTCCTGCCTTTGTAGAAAAGGAATTTGGTCCAATCTATGTTGTTGTACAGTTCCTGCTCACTCTCGCTGTAATAATTGTCACGTAACACATGTTTATTAAATATCATCATTGTGTAAGGTATTCGTTTTTTGTCAAGGAACAACTGTGTCCTGTGTATGTGTTCCAAGGTCCTGTAGTATTGATGTTCTTCGTTCCAGAAGTGTCGTCTATAATACTCGTGTTTATCTTTCTCCGGGTGTCCTCCATACCATGTGCTCCACTGGAAGTCATCGTCCCACACGTAGTATGTTGCACGACCTTCACGTTCGTCGGCTATCCTGTCCTTGGTTATTACTTCGTACCTGTCCGTGCCTGACCACATAATGTACATATGTTCTATCATATCGTGTTTCATGGCACTGTTGATTGCCGCACGTGAGATTGTTTCATTGCCGGATCCGGATCTACCTTTGTTGATCATTCTGATGTTGCCGTTGAACCACGGCACAAATTTAGGCCAGCAAGGCCAACCGTACCTAGTGAAACT
>Ga0099850_1000531_pt1 | contig 17192 bp, 22 predicted proteins | sample CB_VirMetaG_5_FD_79182 | JGI IMG/M metagenome (GOLD analysis project Ga0099850, IMG submission 79182) | Freshwater to marine saline gradient viral communities from Chesapeake Bay - CB_1508_1D Viral MetaG | ecosystem: Environmental > Aquatic > Marine > Coastal | place: USA: Chesapeake Bay... | reverse complement strand
CTTTTCAAATGTCAATAATTATCTTGCGGAGATAATCGATTCCAATGGTGATATTGTCAAACACAAGTACAAGGGTACTTATGAGATAGACAAAGATTGGCATAAGGATCATTCCAATAGAATAGTCTCTATTGCTGTAGCAAGAGCATGTTTGTTTGAAATACCTCCTGAGGATACCATAAGGAATCATATGAATATCGATCATTATGATGATATTGGTGTTGATGCTCATGGTATATATGATTTTTGTTCTTCAGTAAGAGCAAGAGGAGATGCTAAATACGAGACTCAGCAATTGATAGGTAATGAACTTATCAATACGTCTTTACCTAAGACAAATAGGTATTTTGTATCGAATAATGGTGTGTATCTTAAAAAGATATTACCACCTCTTGAGGGTAAGGATCCTATTGAGAATTACAGGAAGAATAATCCTCAACAACTTGATCTCTTTCATTTTACAGATGATGTAGTGATAGAGAAACCACGTGAATCTTTTATTGAAGCTAATTATCAGGTCACAATATTCAATCGAGCATTTAATGGACCGTTTGATATTAATGAGAAATATTATATTAATGAGTGTAATAAAATACTCGATAAACTTTAAATATCATGCAGGAAAAAATTATAGAACATTTAATAGGTAAAACATTTACATCTGTTACAAATAATATAGAATGATAGATCAACTGTGCTACATATACGGTTCTGTATTGTTAACAGGTGTTGATATGATAGGTCTATATTTAATGATTTTGCATTTAACAAAGAGAAATGAGTAATATTTGGAGATTTATTTGGTATTGCATAGGATTACCTGTATTTGCAGTAGCTACTATTATTATGATAATAGGGGCTATTGTGATGTCCATAGGTAATATATTTGATAAATAAGACCATGAGAAGGCTAAAACAGGTCATGGAATCATTATTGTGATGATGAGTATAAGAATAAAGGATTCATTGTCAAACACGCTGCACCGAAATGAAGCTTGATGAGAAGAAGCGGGAGATACAGTTAGAAGCTGCATCTGCTTGGAAAGAAAGTGATCACATCGGTACTGTCGAATTGATCACAGGAATGGGAAAGACATTCGTTGCATTGGATGCAATGAGTAAGGAGAAGAAGGGAGCCAAGGTGCTTTTTCTTGCAGAAACTACACAGAGAGAGGTTGATCTGAAGAAAGATATTGAGAATTATCAAAAGGTGTTCAATATAGATATCTTAACTCATATCGACCTCACTTTTGCCTGTTATCAATCTGCCTGTAAATGGGAGAGAACAAAATGGGATCTTGTAGTTTCAGATGAGATACACGACTCTTTGACACCAGTATATTCACAGTTCTATTTTCGCAATAAATTCAGTAAATTACTGGGTTTGAGCGCAACTGTTAAGTCGTCTCAAACGTATAATATTGAGGGAGAAGAGATAAGTAAAGAAGTACTTTTAGATAGTATTGCTCCGGTATGTTATACCTATGATGTAGGTTCCGGACAGAAGGATGATACAGCAAGAAAACTTAATCTGTATCTGATCTATCATCGACTTGATCCTACTACTAAGAGTGTAAAAGGTGGGACCAAGAAGAAACCTTTTATGACGACTGAACAACGTCAGTATAACTATTTGAATGAAGCTTTCAGTAAGGCTATTTACTCAAGAAAGGATTTTCTTGTCAGAATTGCAGCAGCAAATAGGGCAAGATTCCTTTACTCTTTACCTTCAAAGGTAGAAGTAGTAAAAAAGTTATTGAAAGCTACAAAAGGTAAATCGATCATATTCGGTAATGATCTTGCTACGGTTGAAAAAGTCACTAAAAATGTTGTAAGAGCAGCAAGGAAGGGAGAGTCAAAACCTGAAAGGGATAAGATAAACCTTAAGCTCAGAAGTGACTTTGACTTAGGAAGAATAAGGACGATCGGTTCTTTTAAAATGTTGAAACAGGGGGCTAATCTGAAGCGTGCAGATAACGTGTTCAAGATGTCCTATTACTCAACATTGACAGATTTTATACAACGCATAGGTCGTCTGCGTAAGAACGGCAATAAAAGAGGTAGAGTGTTCATACTCATTACGTTAGGGACACAAGAGGAGAAATGGTTTGATAAGATGGTACAGGATGTACCTCTTGAGGAATTTACGGTACATACATGCAGAAATGTGGATGAATGTATCAAAATGCTTAAGGAATGATAATAGGTGTAGACGAAGAGAGATTGAGGAAGAGTGATCTTACACCCAACGAAGCTTTTTTAATGAAAGCTTTACTTAATGGTGAAGATACAAGTATCATGACGATGTGTAATACATCTTTCATGATATCAAAAGGTCTGATAACAGATTCAGGCAAACTTACAGAGGAAGGTGAAAAACTGGTACCAAGGATATTCCATGATATCAGTAGGCGACCGGTAAAGGTACCTGTCTCAGAAGAGGTAGAAAAACTCTGTAATGAATATAGGGAATACTTTCCTAAAGGAGTGAAGGCAGGTGGTTCCCAACCTGTCAGAGGGACAATGACGAACATTATACGCAAGATGCGTAAGTTCAAGCGTGAATTTCCACAGTATGAAAATGAACTTATTCTTAAAGTAGCTAAAAAGTATGTCGATGAACAGGCAAGGAATCAATTCCAGTTCATGAAGACTGCTGAATATCTGATCTACAAGGATAACAATTCATTACTTGCATCTTTATGCGAGGCACATACAGAAGAGGAAATAATCGATGGGGACGCAACAGAGTGGGGAGAGAGCGTATGATACTGCTCTTGAGAAGATAAAACAAAGACGTGAACGTGTCATAGAAGGACATGCTAATTGTATCCCCTTACCTTTTGATCGGGGAGCAGAGTTTTTCCCCGGTATAGAAAGAGCTACATATGATATTATTACTGCAAATAGTGGAATCGGAAAATCAAAACTTGCAAGATTCCTATATGTGATGAATGCTATTTCATGGGTGAAAAATAATCCTGATTCTGACATAAGATTGAAAATATTCTATTTCAGTCTTGAGGAAACAAGAGAGAAGTTTATGATGTCAATGATGTCGTATTATCTATGGGTGAATTTCAGACTCAGAATATCTGTCAAGCAATTGAGGTCTGTAGGTAAGAATGGTTATTTTCTTCCTGATGATGTTCTTGAAAAAATAGAACAGGCAAAGGAATACTTCAGTGATTTTGAACAATATGTAACGATCATTGATAATGTATCCAATCCTACAGGTATCTTCAAGTACATGAAGACATATCATGAGGAGAATGGTATTTGGACAACAAGGGAGTTCTTGCAGGATGGAAATTTGAAGACCGTGAAGGATCAATATACTCCTAACGATCCGAACGAATATGTGATGTGTATAACAGATCACATAAGTCTTCTTGATACTGAGAGTGGTATGAATCTGTACGATACGATAGGTAGATTCTCAGCAAGATACGGAGTAGAATTGCGTAATAAGTACGGGACAATATTTGTTGTTGTACAGCAACAGGCTGCTGAGAAAGAGAAGAAACAGTTCACGTTCCGAGGACAGTCTATAATTGAGAAACTTGAACCCTCAATGGATGGTCTCGGTGATAACAAGTCAACACAGAGAGATGCAGACAATATATTCGGACTCTTTGCTCCTGATAGATATCAGATCGATGAGATAAACGGGTATAATGTCAAACTTTTAAAGGATCATTTCAGAATGCTTTTGATCCTTAAGAGTAGAGATGGAGATGCTAACATACGTATTCCATTATTTTTTGATGGGGCTACAGGTAATTTTACCGAAATGCCCAAAGCAAGTGACGTAGCGGAGCTTGAAAAGGTGTACCAATATGTACGTAACGGAATGAATTAATTGAGATGAAGAGAAAATGAGTGAAGGAACATTAGTATTTCCTACAACACCGAAAGTACCATTGACGAACGATCCTAAAACACTTATACTGTATGCTAAACCTAAACAGGGGAAAACAACAGTATTAAGTCTATTACCAAACAATTTATTGATAGATCTTGAGAACGGAAGTGATCATGTCGGAGGTCTTACAATAAAAGTAGGTAGTTTTGAAGAACTTACAAATGTCATTACACAACTTGAGAAACAGGGTGTCACATATCCATATATCACTTTGGATACAACAACTGCTCTTGAGGAGATCGCAAGTAAGCTTGCAACGATATTGTATAAGAAGACTCCTATGGGTAAAAACTTTGATCCCGATGGAGACGTTAAGAAGCTTGCGAATGGAGCTGGTTAAGTAAAATAGCCAGTATCAGGTTAATTGCTGGAAAACCTTTATAGTCTATTGAACTACAACATAATCTGAAAAGATAAATGTGAATGTTTTAAAATCAATAGAATTAGGCGATCAGCAGCGAAGCTCCTTTAAAATGGAGAACGTTCAACGACTATTCCCCGGAAGGGAAGTACATTTTTATGAAAATAAATTTGGAAAAGCCTGAAAGTTTTATTATCTTTGTAGTATGGATATTTCTGACTACAAAAAAATCCCAAAATTACCGGGAATTTATAAATTAATTAATGTTGATAATGGTAAGATCTATATAGGATCTGCTGTTAACTTGAGAGTACGAGTGAGAAGGCATAACTATGATCTTAATAAATGAGGTCACTCAAATAAGCATATGCAAAGGTCTTTTAATGACGGGTCTAAATTTAATGTTGAAGTAATAGAGGTATTTGAAAATATTGATTATAATAAACTTCTTGATATAGAAAAGAAATATATAATTTCTCTAAATGCAATAGAAGATGGGTATAATCAAATGTTAGATAATTCAACACAATTTCAAAGATTAAATAAGACCAAAGAACATAAAAAGAAAGTTAAAGCGCATAATGCAATGCCAATAATATCATTTGACCGACATACAGGTAAGAAAAAGAAAAGATTTGAATCAGTTTCTGATGCAGCTAATTATTACGGAACACAATCCACTAATATAAGTAAAGTATGTAAAGGAAATCTTAATTATATAAAAGAACATGTTTTTATATATGAAAAAGATTATGATGAAAATAAAGATTATTCTTATTCTAAACATTGGTCACAGATAAAAGGTTTCTCAAAACAACATAAAGAAAGATTAAAAAGAGCAAATCAAAAATCCAGAGGAATTAAGATTTGTAAAATTGATCTTAACGGTAATTTAGTAGAAACATATCCAAGTAGATTAGAAGCAGAAAGGCGTAATAAAATGCGTAATGAGTTTCTAAGGTGGAATGATTTTACCCAAACTCCATTCGAGGGGTTTTTCTACAGATAATAAAATTTAAAATATAGTCTAATCCACATAGAAATATGTGGTAGTTTCGTGTATCTTTACTTACGCGAAGCATTTCAACAGATCGTTGATAAGTTCAAACCATTTGCAACCAAGTGTCTGATACTCTCAGGTCACGTGAATGATAAAATGGTTGAGAAGGACGGTAAGGAGATCGTTGAGATGCAACTTGATCTGACAGGTAAACTGTCACGTATCATGTGTTCAAAGGTAGATGCGATCGGATTGTTGTATCGTGAGAAAGATAAAGTATATGTCAATTTTGATGGAGGAGGTGTATCAGTGTGTGAAGCACGTGCAAAACATCTTACCGGTAAGAAGATATTGCTTTCAGAGAAGAATGAAAATGGTGAAGTTATTGCTCATTGGAACAATATATTCACCGAACTTGATAAATAGATGGGGTTCTTTAAGTGTTAATTTAAAATGGAAGACAACACAACAATAACTAATGCAGCAGCGGTAACTCCTGTTGTTAAGAAAACGACCATTAGTATAGCAGAAGTGATCTCACTTTTGCATAGTGGTTATACAAGAACGACAAGTAGTACAGCTTACAATTCAGAAATCGGTTGTATTCAGGATTACTACGGTCTGAGTGATGATGATGTGAAACTATTGTTCACTCATCCAAAACTGAAGAAGGTGCGTACAAAGCAACCATCTAAGAACATCAATGATGTATTCAATATTATTGATAATGTGGAGTCAACAACCACAGAGACAAATGGAGAATTTGATAATGAAGTTGTAGAGTAAATGGGTTTTACAGTAAGAGATTCAGAGGAGAAGGTAGTAGGAGGACCCGAGTTAATGACAGGGGTTGCTCTTACAGAGATCGTAGCAATATCTCCTACAGTTGAACAGATGAAGACGGTTCTTGGATTCGATGATCCTAAAGAGCCTTTTTCCAATGTAGATACTGATAATGACGGAAATCAACGTGTACGTTTGGATTTTTGGTATTCAGTACCTCAGATGGAAGGATTTCTTCACCGTGAAAGTTTCTTTGTGACGAAGAAAGAACGTAAGACACAGGATGGTCTTAAGAAGCAATGGACAAATAATTTTGCTCAGTTCTGTTATTCAAGGGGTGATGAGGCACCATCATATGATTGGTTCCAAAATGAAGGTGCAAGACCTGCATTTGAGGGAGAGGAGCAACTTGTTGATATGTTGCGTGCTTGGATCAACCACAAAGGAGGAAAGAAAGGTGAAGAGTTCTATTTTGATAATTGGGATGCTATCTTTACAGGTAATGTATCTGAGTTCCAAGGTCTGCTTGAACAAGCAAATCATGGAGTAAAGAACTCATTCTATGTGCTTTATGGTGTTAAGACCTCTGATAGTAATGGTAAGACCAATCAGTATCAGGGTACATATCGTAAAATGTATGCACGTTCATATCAGAATCCTTATTCTACAATAGGTAAGGCACTTGCTGATGAGTATGGTGCATATAAGCACGATTATCAGAATAGTCTTGATTGGCAGCAGTATAAAGGAAATGTTGCAGCCATTCTACAGAATGAAAACGCTCAACCTGCTGGACAACCGGCAGAAGCAGGCGATAGTCCTTGGAATTGATCCCAAGGTAGATTGAACTGATCGAAAACCCATCACTCATGCCTATAAACGTAAACAAGAATCTTACACCGGATCTGATATTGCAAAATGCGACTGAATTGGATATTTACAGGTGTTATATCGGTAATGTGGAACTGAACGAGATGATAAATTCACCATTGAGAGGTGATGATCATACACCGTCATTCCGATTATACACTGGTAAAGATGGTAAAATAAGATTTGTTGATTACGGGACAGGTGTGAGAGGTGGTGTATTCGATCTTGTTTCCATACTGAATCCCGGTATGGATTTCAGTGAAGTGTTGAACCGTGTGTGGAAGGATATTGATACAGGACTCATAGTGAGAAGTATCAATACACGAACATATGCAAAACGTGCAACATTGTATCCTGAAATTACAGTACATCCACGCAAAGCGGATGACAATGATATTCTTATATGGGGAGAATGGGGGATAACCCCTGACACTCTTAAGAAGTTCAAAGTATCGCCCATTGATATGTTTTGGATCGATAACGCAAGATATGTATGTAGAACCCCATCATATGCGTACGATCTCAAGAAAGAATGGAAAGTATACAGACCTTTCGAAAAGAAATTAAAGTTCATATCAGGAGGTCCGACCCTTCAAGGATACGACCTACTTCCTGAGAAAGGTGATATATGTGTGATACAGAAGTCCTATAAAGATGTAATGCTGATGTATGAATTTGGCATCCCATCATTTGCACCACAGGCAGAATCGATCAATGTTCCCAAAGAACAAATGGAAAGTATTCTGAATAGATTTAAAAAGGTGTACATATGGGGAGATCCAGATACGTCAGGACGTTCATTTGCTCAGAGACATTCAGAAATGTACGGAATAATAACCATACATAATGATGATGGGACAAAGGACATTACAGACCATTGTAAGGATAAAGGGAAAGAAAGTGCGGAAATAATGACAAAGCGACTTTTACAAATGTGATGAGTGGTAAGAGAAATCGAACTGCAGGACATAGTTGGGAGAGAGAGTGTTGTAAGTTGCTTAGAGACAAATATCCTGAAGTTGTCACATCAAGATCCGAAAGCAGAAGAAGGGATGATCAAAAGGTAGACCTGTGTTATACAGGTACCCTTAACGTCCAATGTAAAACAAATGCTAATCGGCTCGATTACGTCTCAATATTAGACGAAATGCCTGAAGAGGAAGGTCAAATGAATGTAATCTTTGAAAAGAAAACAGTCAAGACCCCTAAAGGCAGATTCGTTGAGGAGGGACGTTATGTGCATATGCTAATGGAAGATTTCTTAGAACTTAATCGTAAAAAATGATAGGAACATTAATGTTGTCAATTCTATTGTCAACTGGATTATCATTAGATCATGATCGAAGCGTGGTTGTAACAGCAACAGTATACCAAGCAGTTGAGTCACAATGTGATTCTTCACCGTTGGTCACAGCATTCGGTTATAAGATAGATCCTAAAGACCCCGGAAAACATCGTTATATAGCGATCAGTAGAGACCTTGAGAGTGTATTCTCTCCCGGTGACTCAGTATATGTTGAAGGTACATATCCGTACAATGATACATGTAAAATACCTGTATATGATGGAATATGGATAATTGCGGATAGAATGAATGCAAGATTCACTGATAAGGTGGATCTTCTAATAGGCAATAATTCCTTCATTGATCTGTTCACCGGAGTTACGGTTACTAAGATCAACACAGATGCCGAAACAAATTATTTCGGAAAATACACAGAAGGCATTAAAGAAACTTCTCCCTGATACTGATATTAACAGTCTTAATATCAATACTTTAAGACTATGGGTATCTGATATTTATGATGAACGTGAGGATATTCTCATGGAACTTGTAACATCAGGTAATGTATTCGGTAATGAGGCGGAGAACTTCAATGATGCAAAAGATGCGTATTCACTCCTAATGAGTGATATTGAAAAGCACCTTAACGGTGCGCAATTAACTTCTTAAAACTATTATTATGTCAGGACAGACAGGAAGAACAGTTTATATTAAGGTTGACGGTAACGGTCAACCACTTGTTATTGAGAATTTCGAGGGAACAACTCGAAAGGAGCTTGAGAATGCTATTGCAGAGGCAGGACACTCTGTTTCATTCGAGAATGCACGTGTAGTATTGAAGTCAACAAGGACAGACCTTGTAGATGACAATGCTCAGATTCCTATTGATCTCAATGAGGTATTCATTTTTGTAGTACCACTTCAGATGAAGGGCGGTGCAAGCTATGCTGAAATGAAAGAGGAGATCAAGACTATCATTGCACGTGATGGAGAACCTGCTCAACAGCACTTTGGAAGGTATCATATGAACAATGCAACAGCATTGCGTTCATTACTTGATAGCTATGAAGGTGCTGAAGAAACAACAACTGAAGCAACAGTTGCAACCACTGAGGAGGGTCAGGAGCTTGTTGCAGCAGTTGCAGAACTTCGAAGTGCAAAAGAAACACTTGATATCGCTCATATTACGGTAAATGAGAAGATCGACAATGTTCTTGCGATCATTATTCCTGAAGGAGGTGAGGTACCAACAGTATTTGGAGGTGCCACACTTGAAGAGTTGAATGAAGATTTCAACTCTATCAGGTCAACGACCAAGAGAGCAAAGTGATCAAACGCCATTGATCAAAAATTGAAAGGGGAGGGTCTAACGACTCTTCCCTTTTTTTACTATTAAGACATTATTATGACAAATTTGACAGATGATCATATTTTTATGTTAAAATATGATGAACACATTATTTATCTATCGAAACGTGAAGGATATAATCATTGGTCCATACATCCTGATCTTGAGATCGATGATGAGAAACATATAATTATTCAGAGTATAGATCCTGAGCAAGACGAAGTTGATCTTCAGATGATGAGGCTCAATCGAAATCTAAGTGTAATGGAAGGTGTTGTCAGGGATCATTACCTGACATTCAATACATTCGATAATCTTGACATCAAATATGTACTCCGTCAGGGAAAATATGATTATTTTGAGGTTATAACGTATCATGGTGATCTTATTGTCTCAAATTCAAAAGGACAGACAAGACCTATTAAAGGTATGTATTCCAAAATGAAGTATATATGTTACTCTAAAAGTAATCTTGTAAGATTTTCCAATTTTCAAATGTTCAGAGACCGATATTTATCGACCAGTGATAGATGTCACCCCCATGTAGCAAGTTCTCATGATGGGAGGTTTTCGGGTATATGTCTTGGAACTGCCGATATAAAGAATCAAATGAGAACAGGTAGGTCAGCATCAAGGGTCGATCATTATGAGAATCTTCTTTATATAGATAGTTTCATAAGATGGGAGAGTCTTGAAGGAGGTCCATATGGTAGAATGGTAGACTTTTATTCTCCTTATAAAGGAGAGATCATAAATTACAATACTGCAATGGTCAGTAAAGTCATATCAGAACTTCCACAAAAAAATCTTGACCTTGCGATATCAACTGAACGATTGGAAATAGATAGAGGTCAGATAAGTGATCTTCTTATTGGGATAGAAGGAATCAAAAAAAACACATTTGATAGTAGAGAATTCAGAGAGAATCTTGTTGAATTGACACCTGTAACACGTAAAGAAACCTCAAATGTTTATTTCAGAGGTGAAAAAATTGATATACATATAGGTATCACTGAAGAGGATCGTAATGTGATCATTAAATGCGCAAAGACCGTATATGATCAGATCAATGATAGAATGGTCACCGCTATCACTAACAGAATAAACAACATCATTAATACATATTTCTATACAGATGACACAGAAAACGAAAACACAGAAGTCCTCCAACACGAAGAGGAAAATGAGATACCCGGAAATTCATATGAAGAAGCGGGGGAAATTGATAATTTCTAAGGAGGTTAAGAACAGAATTGACACTCTTCATAAGTACATTGATAAAGAATGGTGTGGTTTCATCATGTATAAGGCTGTACAGGGGTCAATATCCGATCCTGAGAATTATATTGCAAAGATCGTAGATATATATCCTATGGATCTTGGTTCTCATGCATATACAAAGAGTGATAATGAAGCCGAGGAGATCGTAAAGATGGATGAAAGGTGTCCTGAATACTTTATGAGTAGAACAGGACTTATACACACTCATCATAACATGAAGATCTATTTTTCTGAGACCGATGTGGATGAGCTTCATGAGAATGCTGTTCATTATAGTGATAATGGATCATATTATCTTTCTCTTATCGTAGGTTATACTCTTGATTATAAAGCTAAGATCGTTAAATTGATCGATGTTGCTGATACAGAGATCCCTTTTGATGAAGAAGGTGTTGGTGAATCAGTTGTTAAAATTACAGGAGGTAAGAAACTTCTTATGATGGATCTTGATATTGAGATCGAAAGCGCAGAGGATGATGAAGGTATGATCACCCGTATCAAAGAGCTTCGTGAAGCAAATGTTGCAAAGACAAAATCACTTAGTAAAATTGTAAATGGTAGACCGAATTGGGAAAATTATCACACTTCTCTTGATCCGTTCGGCCAAGGTGCTTTCTTTGACGATGATGACATGATGAGTTTTGATCCCAATGATGATCAAACTTGGATACCTTCATTTCAAAGAGGTCAGGAAATACTTGCTCCTAACGAATCAAATGCCGTAACATTTCTAAAGTTATGGATAGGTGGAGAAGTTGGAGTATCACAGAATCTTCTTGAAATATTCAAGGATATCAATGATTATGATCCAAATACCTATGATGCATTTTTGAATCATATCTTTGGAGATTGTGCTCTTTGTGCATGTGATGTTTTCGGTGTAAACGGAGTCAATAAAGGACTTGAGATCGCAAATCAGATACTTGACAATCATGCTAAAGGTGAGTATGAGGGACAGGTGAAGGACATCATCGGTGTTCTTAAGGAGAATATGATATCAGCTAAAGAAACATACTCGTAATGGAAAATAATACCGTATTATCACACACTCGATTCAATAGTGTGACATGGTATGGTGAGAATAGAGAGCTTACTATCGGTGGTGCAGGCACCATCGGTAGTTGGCTTACTTTATTACTTGCCCGAACAGGTCAGCATGAGATACTTGTATATGATGATGACACTGTTGACATAGAGAATCTTGCAGGACAATTATATGGGCGTGTCCATATAAACATGAGCAAAGTTGATGCTATCAAAGAACAGGTGTTAGAACTTACTGAGTTCGATAGAAATCAACTTCATGTATTCAAGACAAAAATAGTCGATGGAACATATGTAAGTCCTGTATGTTTTTCAGCTTTTGACAATATGAAAGCAAGAAAAGCAATGTTCAACAATTGGAAGTCAAAAAAGGACCGTGAGATATTCATTGATGGAAGAATGACAATAGAGGATTATCAAGTATTCTTTGTGACACCTGACAATGAAGACCAATATGAAAAGACATTGTTCAGCGATAAGGATCTTCCTGATCAGATATGCTCATTGAAAGCTACAAGTCATACCGGAGCATTGATAGCAGGTAGAATGGTATCATTATTTACCAATCATCTTGCAAATGTTGCAATGGGAGTACCCATGAGAGAGTTATATTTCATGACAAGTGAGAATCTTGAGATTCAATCCTTAAATCAACAATGAAATGGGAAATATCAGAATTGCCAATCATAGACTTGAAAAGATGTTTCAAGTACCCGATAGCTCAGAAACACCTGAAATAGTTGATGATCATAGTGATGAGACCTGTATGCATCTGTTTCAAGTATTGACCGGTCGTATGATACAATACAATAGTGAATATACATATTTATATTGGGATGATCTTGCTTATGCCCATCCATATATAAAGGTTGATAAGATTCTTGAATACAGGAGAAAAGCACTTGAAGCATATATGAAGAAAGAACATCTTTTTATATCGCATAGTGATCTTGTCGAGATCTATGAACTAACAAGAGAGATTCCTCAATCAAAACTTAACTTTGAGGAGAGAAAACAATTTATAATGGATATGAGACCTAAGCTCGTAAATATTATAAAAGAGATTGATAAGGATTATTGTGCGGTCTCAGAAGTATTTGAAATCATAGAATGAAAATGAGAGATTATCATAGTGTAGAAGCAATATCACGTTCGATGATATGGGAGATGCTTAAACATCCAAAGAAGATGAAAGCACTCCTTGAAGGGAGAAAGGAAACATCACATGCTCTTAAAATGGGAGATGCGTTTGACGTAATGATGTTTGATAATGAAAAGGTGTTGAATGAACGATTTCATTTTATGCAGAATGATGACCCCTATGCCGGTAAAGACACTGGTATAGGGCGATTCATGTCTCATATGAAAGATGCAGCCATTTCAACTGATAATTTCAATCCAATAGATCATTATTTTACTGCATATCAACAAGCAGGAATAAAACGACCCGGATCAGAAGCTATTGTTGCAGAGTTTGAATCAACAGGTGGGCGTAGATATGTTGAAGAACTTTCAAGTGTAGGTGATAAATTATCATTGGACATGAAAGATTTTAATATGCTTACCTCAATGAAGTATATGCTTCTTGCCTCTCGACTCAGACATTGGTTTGTAAGAGATATACCTGAAGGGCAGAACAGATTTAAGATCTCCGATAAAGAAGAGGTCATTTATCAACAAGCTATTTATTTCAATGGTTCAAAAGTACTTCTTGACATTCTTTATATAGATCATGAGAGTCGATGCATAAGAGGTATCGACCTTAAAACAACTTCATCCGATCATAAAGGACTGATGGGTTCTATAATCAAGTATGGATATTTTCTTCAAGCAGCAATGTATTCATTAGCCCTTGAATATTATATTCAACAGAATGAGGAATTGAAAGATTATTCTGTAGATTATGGGTTCAGTTTTGTATTTGTACATAAAGGGGATAATGCTCCTTTACAGGTTGATATGAATGCTGATGATGTCAAAAGATTTATTTATAAAGGAGGTACGATAGGTTATACTGAATATCCTCCTGTGACTACAATGATCGATAACGCCAAGTGGCATATTGAGAATGATAAATGGGAATATGAAAGAGCAGCATATGGAAGTGCAACGATACAGGCAAGGATATTCAATGACAGTTCCAAATAATCCTTTTATTGATATTCATGCTTTGAATGGATTCAATGTACATTTTACAATATCTACTGAAGATCTTGTGACAGTACCTGAAGAAGATACCGGGTTCATAAAAGGTGTAAAGGTGAAAAATGAAAGGATCCTTTGGAAAGACGATCTTGTTCATATTCCAATGAGAGGTTGGTATCAGTTACGTACACTTGAACTTATTGATTCTAAGGGTGGTCACAATGTATATAGAGGACTTATGATGATAAGGTCAGAGTCTTCTATAATGCTGTTACCTCTTCTCGGAGGAGATAGAGACTCATTCAGTTATACCGATCATCTTATGAATGCATATTGCTATCATGAGGATATTAAAGGTCAATATCTTTGGGTTCTCATGAGACCTCCTAAAACACGTTCTTCATATTCATATGATACAACAGAATCTTTGTTCAGAGCTTCTCACTCATTTGTAAAAGAGGAAGAACTTGGGACAGAATTCAAGATGTTCACTTTCAGAATACCAAGCATGTATGTGGGAGATTACCTGATGTTTCTTAACAGTAAATTCAGTAGAATGAGTGAGATCGCGAAGGATAAGATCCTTAATTTTCATTCTATGCATGATAAGTCCAAACTTGCCTTGCAATTATGCAGAGACAAAGGGTTCAGAAAGAGTCTTGAAAAACAATTATCGAATAAAGGGTCTTCTGTGACAATTTCAATAGATGATGAGTTAAGATCCTCTCTGTACAATGAAAGAGAAACATTTAAAAAGGAGTATATCATAAATGAAAGCAGAAGAAGTATTCAAGAAGCTATTCGGTAACGGATGGTATATCGCTTTACAACAATACCTTTTGAGTCAAGAGTTCTTTGATCTCGGTACTTGGTTAAAAGAACAAAGAGAGACAAGGGTAATATATCCTTCTCATGAGGAAATGTTCACTGCTTTCAACCTTACACCTTTTGAAGAGGTAAAGGTTGTATTCTTAGGACTTGATCCTTACATACGTGAGGGTCAGGCTTTAGGAGTATCATTTGGAATTGATATGAACAGAACAACAGGTAAGATACCTCCATCGTTGAGAACAATACATAAAGAGCTTGAATCAGATCTTGATACTGTAGGTGTCAACTTTGATTACACGCTTAAAGGTTGGGCAGAACAAGGAGTACTCATGTTCAATACAGCACTTACTGTAGAACAAGGGGTTACCGGATCACATCTTCTTAAATGGAGAAATTTTACACAATGTGTGTTAAGTGCTCTTAATGAAAAGAATGATAATATCATATTTATACTTCTTGGTAAAGAAGCTCAGAAGTATAAGAAGTTTCTTGATCCCGATAAGACACTTACTATAGAAGCACCTCATCCTGCAGCAGAAGCATATGCAGGAGGAAAGGCAGGTTTCTATGGTTCTAAAATATTCAGCAAGTGTAATGCAATGTTGTACATGTTGGGTAAAAAAGAGATAGATTGGAATATTGCAGATAAAGAATTATCATGATGAACATAGAACAGGCAAAGTCAGTTTTAGGAATCAATTGGGATTCTATTGACTATGCAATAAAAGAGGAGAGAAATGGCTAAAACATTAGCAGAACATGATTATAATGGAATTGATGCGACAATAATTGCAGATTCTATCAATGAATTCGGAGACCGTATCACATCATTCGTGTGTACGTTTCCACGTATTGTACTTGCAGAGTTCAATACACACAGGATGTTCTCACGTAACTCAGCATCAAGTAGAGCAGTACCTACGGTTAAAATGCTTGAAAAGATCAAGAATGATCCATTCATTCCTATTGCATGGCAGAAGAATCATTCGGGCATGCAGGGAACAGAATATTTCACTGAACAGCGTGATATTGATCTTAATACGAATGATTGGTTGGTTGCAAGAGATAATGCTGTAGAACAAGCAGAACGACTACTTGCAAAGGGAGCAACTAAGCAGATCATTAATCGTCTTCTTGAACCGTTCATGTGGCATACAGTAATTGTAACAGCTACTGAATATCAGAATTTCTTTAAGTTAAGATGTCCTCAGTACGAAGTGAATGACCCAAGAGATCGTGAAGTATTCACATCTCATATTGTAAGGAGTAAAAAAGATGCTGTTGAGACTCATAAGAACATGTCTCAATTGAGTAACATTGAATGGTTACAAATCAATCAAGGAGGTGCTGAGATACACATCTCAAGACTTGCTGAGATGATGTGGGATGAGTACAATAACAATGAACCTAAGAAACTTAGTGCGGGTGAGTGGCATATTCCTTTTGGTGATGTATTCGATGCAGAACGTATTCCTGACTTTGGTAATACACATTACGCAGGATGGTTGGAAGATCAAAAGGTTAAGATAGCTACTGCTCGATGTGCAAGAGTATCATACTTTAATTTTGAAGGTAAGGATGATTATGAAGCTGATTTAAAGCTTTATGAAAGACTTCTTAAAATGGGTCATATGAGTCCTTTTGAACATTGTGCTAAAGCAATGGACGAATATGAGTATAAAAACAATGTAAGTGGTTATATACCTTATACGGATTCTACAGATGCAATATCCGATGATGGAAGTTATTCATTAATAATGCCATTAGACGATGAGGTTAATAGAATTGTTCAAGGATATAGTGGTAACTTCAAAGGTTTTGCCCAACTTAGAAAAAGTCTCGATGGAGAAGCAGGGACTTAAACTTAACAGAAGTTCTGTTATTGTGATAAAGAGAATGTTGAAGAAATGGAGAAATGAAGAGAATATATCTAGCGATTCCTTATACAGGAATGACAGAGAGTTCTTACAGACAAGCTAATAAGGCTACTCTTAAGATACTCAATAAAGGGATGAACGTATTCAGTCCGATCAGTCATTGTCACTCGTTGACAACTGCTGAGAATGAAGAAGATCGACTTCCTGAAACATGGGAGTTTTGGGAGAAGATTGATTATCAGTTCATTGATTGGGCAGATGAGATCTACGTTCTCATTCCTGAAGAAGGAATAGAGAAAGTGAGACAGTCAACAGGAGTACAGGCAGAGATTGCTTATGCTACTAAGATGAATAAAGAAATTACTTATGTTTTAATGGAAGATCTATGATATACACAGTAATTATAGTATTATTATTAGCATATATTCAAAACATATCTTTT
>Ga0099850_1000530_pt1 | contig 17246 bp, 42 predicted proteins | sample CB_VirMetaG_5_FD_79182 | JGI IMG/M metagenome (GOLD analysis project Ga0099850, IMG submission 79182) | Freshwater to marine saline gradient viral communities from Chesapeake Bay - CB_1508_1D Viral MetaG | ecosystem: Environmental > Aquatic > Marine > Coastal | place: USA: Chesapeake Bay... | reverse complement strand
GTTAATTGCTTTGCGAGCATCTTTAACAAATTGTAGATCAGTTTGCTTGTAGTAATAATCACCTTCGGGAAACTTATTCCCATCATCATCTTCCCACTCAAAAGAATCTCCACCAAAAAAGAATCCTTGAGTTTCGGGCAAAACTTTTTCAGTAATGTCTGCTTCTAGTTGATCCAAGTCTTCCAATGTAAGCTCAACAGGAACACAATTAAAATCACCCATTGGATTGTCATCCAACTCACCATTAAATGGTCTGCCTTTGTCTTCCCAAAGTTCTTCCATCCAACCATGCAAACGATTATGCTTGCGCCAATCAGCAAGATGCTCTTCTTCTCCATCTCGTTCTCCACCTTGGACAACTGCGTATGCGTTCATATCTAATCCCATAATATTTTCTCCTGTTTTTCTATGTTAGTTGATTAATTAAGCCTAGAACTTAAACAATTATTAAATAACTGTCAAGCACATTCTAAAATACTTTTTAAAAGTGCCTCGCTACTTTTCCTGCAAGTAGCCATCGTTTTTTTTCTTTTGAATTAAAAAGAGGCTCTTTGCATTTTGGGCAACGATATTTTGCGCCTTTTCTTATGCGATGTCTCTTATAGGTAATATCACAACCGCAAGTATCTACATACTTGTGATGATTGTCGGGATACTCTAAAATACCTTTATGAAGTCTTTCGGGTCTTGCACCAATCTCCCTGCAAACTTGCTTCCAAAGTTTACCATGACCTTTCCCTTTGATTCCATAACGAAGGAAAGATAAAGCGTGTGCAATCTCATGTAAGATGGTGTCCTCAACATCATCCTCGTTATTCAATTCTACATACCATTTTGATAAAGTAATTTTCTTTGCGTAGTAATGGCATCGACCAAGAGTTCTTTTGCAAGACTCAAAATCGAAATTCCAAAGTTCATCAGAAAGCCCATGTTCGTCCATGTGAAGTAGGGCAAGTGCTTCTGCGTCATTTGTGTTCATGGTTAAAACACTAGACTAAGAATTAAATTATGTCAAGAGTTTTTTCCCGATAAAGTTTTTTTAACTGTCTCTATAAAACTTTCTAATGCGCTTATATGAGCATTATTTGCAGGATGGTCATTCTCTTTTAATTCTTGAATTTTTTTATTAAAATGATTTATAAGGTCTAGCGCAAGATTATTTCTTCCATCATTAAAACCTGCATCATAATCGTCCATTATTTCCATTTTATTTTCCTCCATGTATTTCATTGCATCTACAAATGCGCCACTATACAATAATTGTCCATCAGAATCAAAGACTTCGTATTCTGAAGGTTTTTTAGAATGATTCCAATTACCTTGCATTATTTCACTCATGCTCAATCGTTTTATATTTAACTTTTGTTAAAACAAATCGACCATCTTTCTCGACAAATTTTATTTCGTCACCCTCTTCCCAACCTAATCTTTCGAGCAAATTGTCGGGGATATTAAAATATAAATCACCCTCACTATTTTCTTTTATTTGCAATTCGGTTGTTTTCATTTTAATCACTAAACTGATCGCCTGTATATTCTTCTTTTTCTTTTTTTATTGCTCCATATATTTCATGGATTAAATCTTTTTGGATATTATATAAATTTGATTTACCTACATTATATATATCGTCCTTATCTGTCAAGTCAAATACTTTCATGTCAAATTCTCTAAGGATGCGTAAGGCACTATTGTACCCATACCTCATTCCGCTATTGTGTTCGTCATGTGCCATATTTTTTCAATGCTCCGCTTTCCATGTTTAATTCTCTCTCGATCATAGGTTGAATATTATCACCTATTTCAATGTCATTGTCAACACTTAAAGTGTCAAGTAATGCTTTAAGGTTTTCTCCCATTTTTGTTCGGTTCTCTGCACCGATAAGAAAAATATTATCAGAAGAAACAAGGCTAAGATCATCAAACTTTACGATGATACCATATACTGCATCTGAGTTGCCTCTTAATCCAAGTTTAATTTTCATTTTCTTTTTAAATGCCCGAAGACATCATTGCTATTTTGTTGATCAAGATTATTTGATTCAATATTTGATGGAGTTAATTTGCTACCAACTCTTTGTTGGATTTCCATAATAACATTATCTGCGCAAACCAAATCTTGTTTATCTTTCTCTTCAATATTAGCGCCTTGTTCAAGATCGTCAAGCAAATTCTCGCAAGAACTGATAATTCCTTGCAAGATTATTTCCTCTTCCTTCATGCTACTAACAAATGATTTTGTTCAAGCATACCATTTTTAAATGGAACGACAACCTCAACAAGAAAGTTTTTAACTGCTTCAGAAATATCAAGCAATTCTCTGAACTCATGGAACTTCATGCCATTATCCACTCCTTGACCTCCGTAAGCAATGTAGTAACCCTCATCAACACCACAAACATTTTGCTTGGAAACCTTTGAAAATTGACCTGTGTTTGGGTCACGAACCCAATCCCATCCCCTATGAAAAGAAGTAATATAAACTAGAGCATTTATTTTAGGAATTATTTCTCCTGCACTATCATTACGATGAGTACGATCAATAAATTCAAGGTCAGCAGTTGGATATTCAGACTTCAAATTTTGAAGATGAACATGAACACTTTTGTAGGTGTCTTGACTATACCAAGTGTGACCATTATTATGACGCGCTGTTCCTCCCATCTTCTTGCACATTTGCTCGTCTCGATCAGTCTTGCTTTTATACTTCAATACATTTTCTTGTGGAACTAATTTCTTTACAAGATTATTGTTCTTGAAAATAATGTTAGTTGAATTGTACTTAACCCAATTAATCCTTTGTGTATCAAAATAATTTCTCATTTTACTTTTTTTCTATGTGTTTGTTTATTTCTTTAGTGACGATAGATTCAATTTGCTCATCATTGACATTATCTAATACTAGATCGTAAGCAAAGTCAAGAAAAAATTCTGCTTCTCTGTGTGAGAGTTTATTTTGCGCAACTAAGTCAACAAGATATACATTAATATCATCCATTTTCTTTTTCTTTCATTCGTGTTAGGTTATATTCTTCTTCGACAAGATAAGAATAACTTGCAAGAAATTCGTCTTTACTTAATTTTTGAAAGTCTTTCATTTTTTCTTCGTCATCGTAAAAATCAGTATATTCTCCAAGCTTTTGCATATTTGGGGTTTGATCATTCTCAAATGAATTAGGCAAATGACTAATGAATTGCTTAACTACTTCACAAGCTTCAAGAGATTTTGTATCATCAGATCTTAGCGCACAATTCTCTGCCTTTCTTACTACCAAATATATTGCGTCTGAAAAATTCATTATTTATCACCCTCGGAAGTTGCAACGACCAATAACTTAATGTCTTCTGCATCCCCTGTCAAGCGAAAAACATCGCAAGCCTCTTGAAAGATAGCCCCATCTTCGGGAGTAATGCTAATCCAAGCGCAGTTTTGCGTGTCTCCATCTACATCGGTTTCAATAACATCCCAATCAAACTCAATCAATCGAGCTTTTTGATATTTGGTTAATCTCATACTTCTATCTCAAAATTTTGGAATTGATGACCATATTGCTCATAAAAACTTTGGAGTAATTCTATTGCTTCCAAAAGTTCTCTATTATCATCTTCAAGCGCAGAAGATTCTGCTTCGTTCAAAACAAGTTCAAAACCTTTTTCTAAGTTCATATCGTAAGTATGTATTAATTATTCGGGGTTGTCAACACTTTTTCCAAAAATTTGCTCCCATTCGTCACGAATTTCAAGATCATCAAGATTATCCAAACCCTCGAATCCATTCAAAAGCAAATCAATAATCTCAGAAACTCCCATGTTCATTGCTTCTCGTTCAGCAAGATCGTAACGCATAGTGTCAAAATCGGGTTGATCATCATCGTCCCTTGATTGTTTGTCAGTTGTTCTCATTTAAGCCCTCCATTTTTTCATATAATTCGTCAATTTGTTTCTCTAAATTTCTGATGTATTTATAATTATTTGGATCAGTTGATTCCATATAATCCAATTCAATCTCAAGAAGTCTGACCGACTTTTCAATGTCACGAATATCGGACAATGTTTCTTCTTCTTTTTTAAGTCCTTCCATAGCTTTTTTATTCATTTTTATTACATTCATTATGGATGCCATCTAAAACATTAGCTTCGGTGCAACCGCAATCTACTCTAATTGTGTTATTTGAATCAATATATGTTTTATATTCTTTTATTTCATCTACATAACAGATATTAAAATCGCAATCCATTAAAGTTTTATGTACATCTAATTCTCTAACTTTTTCTTCTGCTTCTTCTTCTGAATCAGCTTCGACTTCAAAACTATTATAAATTTTTACTCCTACTTGATATTTCATTGTTTATTACTCTCCATTAATTTTTTTGCTTGCATAAGAGTCTTGCATACTTCGTCAATCTTGTCAACAGGAATTTGTAAATATTTATTATGACTCACCCCTTGACTAGTAATTGCGGTAAGACCAACATGAGTATTATGATCAAAGCACAAAACTTTTAATCCACTAAGACCACTCCAATCTTTTGAGCTAGACCAAGTAGTTTGCTTTGCTAGTTCTGCTTTTGTTCTACCTTTAGACCAAACTATTTCTTCACATACACTATTCATAATTTATTCCTCGTACATATAAATTGGAGTATATTCACCTATATAAGCGCAAGATATATTATACTCAAAATACTCTATTGCCTCATCGGGAGTCATGCCATCTCTTTCGACAAGAGTCTCCATTATTTGATCAACTGAATAGATCACTCTCAAATCAGTAGAATAACCAAGTATTGCATTGTCAAACCCATCTGCAAATAATGCTTCGGGATTATGATCCGCAATAGTTTCCTTTAGTTCTTCGATGCGCTTGGCTCGATTTTCTCTCAACTCTTTTATAATATCTTTCTTGCTCATGCTAAGAACACTAGAGCAAATAGCGAAAGATGTCAAGAATTATTTTCAACTTCTGCAACAAAATCGCACAACCAATTAGCGTATTCTTTTAGATCACGAAAAAAACGATTGTAATTATTTTGCGTAATCCAAAAAACTTGTTGCTCGATTAAAAGTCTATGCCTAGATTTAACCTCAAGTAATTGATCTTCATTAAAATTACCCAAGCAATCATTAATCAAAAGAGAAATTGCACTAGTTACTTGCTTGATCTCTTCGGTGTCAAAATTATTACTCATGGCAACCCCCACCACAACAACGATTTTCGCTAGGAGGGCAAGACATATCTTCCATCAACATTAGAACATGATTTTTTAATGCCGATTCTAATCTATCTGCAATCATAATTCTTGAAGATTCTGCGCTAAAATTAATTTGACAATCATTTGGAGTTCCACAATTATTAGCAATATCATCTAAAGTTTCTAATATTATTTCTCGCATATTCATTTGTTTTTTGGTTGAGTATAAAAAATTGGATTGTTATTATCAAGTTGTTCTTTATAAAACATTTCCAAAGCTTCGATTCTATCAATAGCATCTGCCATCATAGACAAAGCTTCTTCTGCGTTATCATAAAAGTCTTTTGTTGAATGGTCGCCAATACCAACCGCATTATTGCCCAATAAATCAAGACTTAATTTTGCTTTAGCTAAATCCGCTTCGGCAGATTTCCTTAACATTTCATATAGATTTTTATTCATCGCATTTACAAGTTTTGCAAGTTTGTTTGCATTCTCCTCGACAAACTTCGTCCCCATTACATTTGTGGACATGACATTTAAAATTGGATGAGGAGCAACCCATCATAAAAAAAATAAGAAACAAAAATTTACTCGTTGTCATTTTTAAAAAGTAACACAAATTCACCCACAATGCAATAAAAAAATACGCAAACACAAATAAAAGTTGTAGCTAACCAATTAAAAAATTTATTCATATTTGTTTTTAAGAGGTTTTGTATATGGAGTTGTTGTTTTTGAAATTTTCTTTTTGCACTCCCAATTTGATTGCATCATTTCTTTTTGTCGTCTAAGTTCGTTATCATCTTTTTGTAAAATAAAAATAGCTTTCTCTTCGGTTATACGATCATGAAGAACCTCGCCAACCAATGTCGATGCTGATCGAGCAGTCAAGCGATAAGGAAAGTTTCTGCAAAGGAACTTATAAAACTTGCCACTTATTTTGCCGTGCTTTAATTTAGTGTGCAAGAATTTTCTATACTTGCAGTTTCTAGTATTATGTAAAGTTTTCATTATTTATTTATAGTATCCCATACTTTTCCATGTTTGTCAAGATCAAAATGCTTTTATTGCACGAATTGTCATGGAGTGCTGTTAATAACTAAATCTCCTGTCTTTAAGTCATACATAAACAAATCTTCATGTGCAGACATAAATTGTTGAACATATTTAACCCCATCTTGTTTGCAATTCGTAGTGTGCAAAACATCATTCATCCAATCATTTATTTGGCGAATTTCATAACGATAATTAATCTCTCGTACAATATATTGATGACTAGTATCTTTAGATAATTCGCTACCAATATTATTACGATCAGCATATTCTTGCGCCTCCGCTTTCGTGAGAAAAATAGGATTGATCGTAGGATCATCCCACTTTCCATCATACGCTTGATAATAAATAATTTCAGATGTAGCAACTTTATTATTGCATCCAAAAAACAATAAAGCTAAAAGCATTAACCCGCAAAAAACCAAACATTGTTTTACCATAACATCAAAATCTCCAAATATTTTTTTCATAATTAATTTTTTTCTTTTAAGTTTATTAAAGTTGATACAAGTTCTAATCTTATATACTTTTTAGTTTCTCCATTAATGGAAAATTTTTTATTGAAATCCCATGCCTCCCATTTAGTTAGTTTAAAAGTTTTTAAATTTTGCGATTGCAGAGGTCGATTCCAATCAATTAAAACATAAGATATAAAAGTCACTAATTATTAATTCCATTGAAAGTCTATTGAGTGAACATATCCTAATCTTTTATTCCAACCAAATTTAGGTTCAGTAACTTCAACGATGGTATTATATCCATCACTATTTAGCTCTTCTCCGTTAGTTGCAAACAAGCACTCTATATCTAGGGTATCTGAATCTTCAAGCCACTCATCCACCTTGATGTCAAGAAAGTGAACAGGAACTGCAAGATTATCCTCAGATAAATCTTTTCTAATTGTTAGATGGCTATTTAACGCACTCATGTTCTTTTTTCTCCATTATCGATTTGATTTCATCTCTAGCTTGTTTCCAATAAAAACTTTTCATTTCATCGGTTTGACCTAATTGCTCGGCTTTAACCAAACACATTCCATAATGATGCCATATTTTGCATATCTTGTCAATGTTTTTATCATCAGGTTTTACATTAAAATGATTCCAACATTTTTCTCCATCAGTAGCTTCTGTCTCTATCCATTCAGCAGGAAAGCCATGAGGAAAATACAACAAACAATTATCGATTGCAAATTCTCTCGCAAGAGAAACAAAACTATCTTGCAAGCTATGAGATTCATACAAGTCTGCATCCTCATACCAAGACTCATAAACAGTAATGCAGAAACGAAAAGTATCTTTAATTGCAACTCCTTCTTGTTGCCATTTTTGTAACTCTTCATCACCATGCTCTTCCATATAAACACTATGGGATTGACCATACCATTTCATATGCTTGGTGACTCGACTCTCATAGACAATCTTTTGGAACTCCTCAAGAAGTTCTTGATTTGACATTTGCGTCATTGAGGTTCTTCTAAAACTTACTGATAATCCTTCTCCGCTCATTTTGTTTCTTTCTATTAAGAGTTTAACCATTCGTCAAAAGACTTTGGGGTTTCACCCAAAGCAATAACGCATTCACAATATATTCTATAACGATCTTCTAGTGTTCCTTGGTGCATAATACCAACACATTAAATAACTTTCTCGCCTTTGTCAACAAAAAAATAAAGGATGTAGTTTAGAATCCAAATCAAATTGGATGATCACTAGAATCCTTTATATTAAAACTCAAAAACCCCATATACCATCAGTATGGTAATGAATAAAACTAAAAGAAGCTCAATAAAAAATCGCACAAAATAAAATACACAATTAAGAGAAGCAAGTAGCAAATAAACTTAACATAATTATTATGTTAATAGCAATAACAATAACACAAATTATATCTCTCAATTATTTGACCCCAAAGTATTTTCTTTTTGTCTTGATCGATTGGTAAGATAATGCAAGTAATCTACATAGCGCATATTTAGCGCTTGAGCTTCCGCTTTTAATTTCTTTTCACTATCTATCGCTCTTTCTTCCACAGATGGACAATCGTCCAAGAAAGGGTAATTATGCAAGTGAGCTTGCCTAACTCGTTCTCTTTCGTGATGGCACGAAGAAACAATGATAACCAACAAAACAACTTCAGCTAAAAATCTGTGCATTTATTTCGCGCTCCAAGTTTCTTCAAGAGTAGCGTTCATATAATCTTTATGAGTAATTTCTCCAAGAGTACCCATAATATCTATACCCCCTTCTTCTTCCAATAGCTTTCTAGCTTCCTCTTCGCTATCCGCATCTACTTCATAAAAGTAAGTTGCGGGGACGCTAAAAATATAAGTATTTTTTTTAGTTAAATCATTCATTGTGAAATGTTACCTTTCCTTCTTTGTATGTGAATAAAAAATTTGTAATATCAGTATTAATCCTAAAAGTTTCGTCTTCATTTAGCTCGACTCCATAAGCGGAGCAATGCCATTCAAAAGGCTCATCATTGTATTGCTCCCCAAAGTTAGATTCATGTACATTAAAATCAACACGATCATTAAATGAATACCAAGCATCATAATTATCTACATTTGCAATAACTACATCGGGATCAGTTTCAACCTTTTTGATATGAGTTAAAGCTTCGTCAATAATTTTTAATTTAACTTCGTCTTCTAGTTTTAATAGCATTTTTATACTCCTTTTGAATCAGTTACTTCCATTTTCATTGTTCCATCATCATAAGGGGGCATTTCGATATTGTCAAGTTCTTTATTAAATAACTTTTTGTTTTTAACGCAATCTTCAAAGACAGTAAACATCTTATCGAAACGAACCCTGTGCATTGCTATCATGCCAATAATTAGATTAGCCAATTCATCTTCAGAAGGTGGATTAGGGTCATCCATTACCTTATAGAGAAGAGATTCCAAGTCTCCCTCTATTTGACCCACATTCATAATCTCGGTTTCTAAATCTATATAATCTTTCATGTTATTTTATTTTTAAATATTGTCCAAATCTTTTTTGGCGCTTCGTTAAAATATTTGTAGAGAGCAGGACAAAGCCAACCTTCCATTCCAAGTTCGGGACATGAATACCAATTACCTCCTCCATCCGCTCTTAACCAATCAAGGGTCATGTGAGCATCGGGAAGAAAAGAACCCGAAAAAACTACGGAGAAACCATCTTTGTCCAATCCTTTCATCTCAACCACATTAGAAAGCATAGCATCAACACCTGCTATAAAAGGTTCTCGTTCCAAACCTTTGCTTTCATCATCAAACACCCAAGTACCTTTATGAAGATATGGATATATCACCATTACGCTATTTTCATTCATGTAAGCAATGTATATTAATGTTTAGGAGATGTCAAGGTTTTTATTTGATTTGGATAAATTATCCTCTGCCCATAAAGGTTGAAGGTTTGTATAATGACAGAGCTTGATTATATCTTCTTCAGTTTTGGCGCTAGATAATGGAATAATATGATCTATGTGCCAACCATGAGTTCCATGATTATCAAAAGTCATTTTTTCTCCTGTTTCAGGGTGATCGCGAAATTTTTTAGATAAATGCTCCTCTAATTCTTTCCAATTGTTTAAACCAAGAAGTTTTAATGAAGGATTGTTTTTTTTCTGACCGATTGATTTAAAAGCTCTACGACAGGATGCCCTATAATTTTTTTTTAGTCTAAAAAGAGGATCGGATTTACACCTAGATTTTTCATAAGCATTCTTTTTCTTTGCGATTTTCTCTTTGTTGGATTCACGATAAGCCTTGCCTAGCTCTGCGATTTCCTCTTTGTTAGCTTCGTAATAAGCATTCTTTTGCTTTGCGATTTTCTCTTTGTTGGCTTCACGATAAGCCTTGTTATATGCATTTCTTTTCTCTTTGTGAGCTTCGTAATAAGTCTTTTGTTGCTCTGCGACTTTCTCTTTGTTGGTTTCGTAATAAGCCTTTTGTTGCTTATTGCAACATTTCATACAATCACCCCTTCTCCAGTCACCTTGCGATTTATGGACAAATGAAAAATTATCTATTGACAGAGTTTGATTACATTTTGAACAGGTTTTTGTTGAATTTGTTTGCATAATAACAAAATTAAATAACCCCTGCCATTTGCTTTTGTAGGAGTTTGATTGCATGGTCTTTTGCTTTCGTTTCAATCTCCCACTTTACAGGTTTATCAGGATCAATAGCAATATGTGGTGGAAAATTACCGAATGCAACATAATCTGCATGAGCACGAGGCTTTTCGGGTTTTCCTTCTGACCAATGAAAGACAGGAGAAATAAAATTTTTGTCTCCTTCTCCGTTATTAACCCATGTATATGCACAACGCTCTGCTTGCCAAGCAAAGTCTGCGACTTCTGATGGATTGCATTTGTGATGCAAATTATCTGCGCAAACAGGCAAGTTATGACCATATTTCTCGAATAAATACTCGCTAAATTTAATGCAATTATCTATATTAAAGAAGCATTTATCTTCGTTTTCTATTGTTAATCTATTATAAACCCCCGAATTACATTTCATTAGATTGTTAAAAAATCTTTCTGCCACATCTTCTAATTTTTCATCACCTTTTGGAGAATAATTGATGTGAATATTCATTGGAGCAGTATGATCTTGAGGCAAGCCAATCATGTCAAAAATACTAGCTTGAAAATTTAGTTCATTTATTGAATTTTTAACTGCGTTTTCATTGGCAGATGCCAAAACCACAAATTGATCGGGATGAGAACCAATAGACAAGTTGAATTGTTTTGCTATTTTTCCTGCGAAAGCTAATTCTTCTTCGATTTCAAACCTGTTGGGAAGGTCTTCATAAGAAATATCCAAAGTTTGATCGGTAAGGAGAGGCATAACATTACTACTAAGACGATAATGTAAGATATTATTGTGAATGCAATGGCGGATAATGTAACGAGTAGTGCGTACATTGTGCAAAATCCTCGCAGATAATTCCTTAATAGCTTCATCTCTACCATCTTTTACACAAAGATCGTTAAAACGCTTGCGAGTCATCGTTCGGAAAGAATATTTCTTCTTATCCTTTTCCTTGAGTTCTTCGCTAATGCAAGTAAGTCCTAATATCATATTCATATTTCAAATTTCACTATATAGCATTCTATGGGAGAGTCAAGAAAAATATCTTCAATCATCGCTTTTATGATTCCCCAACTGCCTCCTGCGAGTCCACATGAGATTCCATAAGGCAAGCCAAGAACAGGTGGAGCAGAAGACTCATACTCATGTTTCTCTACGCTCATTGCGTAAAGGTCTTGTTCAACTTTTTTTAATGCTTGCCAAAATTTTTCATAATCTACTTGTCTTTCTCCTGCGCCTATATCTGCTTGGGTATACATATTATAAATCCAACCTCTTTCATCGGGCAAAGATTCAGAACTGACCTCTGCTTTTGAGAAGTTTCCAAGAGGATGAATATATTGACCATTATCATCATATTCGTTGCTAATATAATTAACATCAGCTTGATAGGCTTGAGGGTAGCGATCCTTAATTTGTTTTGCAATACCCCCACCCATAATCATGCGACAATTACAAGAATGCGCAATAGCGCTAATTCCTACATAAGAATTTGAATCAGTTTCGCAACAGGCAGGAAAATCTAACAAATTCCCTTTGATAGTTTTTACTTTTGACATACTGACAATATAGAACAAAAAAATCTATATGTCAAGCTTTGTTTTGTTAAATATTTAATTTGAATGGAATAACTTGATTCCCATTTTCATCTTTATCTAAAGCTTCAACAACTTTACATTTTTCGGGGTTAGCTATAAAAATCTTAGGATGATCTTCTTCGTCTAAAATTCTTTTCAAATTATTTGGATCAATCTCCACACATTGCAAAAAATCTTTTCCATTATGCTTATTAATGTCATAAGAATGAGGGTATAAACCTTCTTCTTGATTTAAATAACAAAGAACTCTTCCGTATCTCGTTCGTGTTTTTCCTTTATAAGATATAAAACCTCCAATTTCAAAAGTTTTTTTCTTGAATAATTCTTTGCGAGGAACATAATATTTGACATTATCTCTTTTGGTTTTGAAAACCTTATGTTGACCAAACAAATCTTCGACAGGAAGCAAGGTTTTGGGGTTAACTAAAATACATTCAAAACTAGGATTTGTTCTATTGTCTTGTAAAATAGTAATTATTTGACCAACTCTTTTTCTTAAAGAGAAACCTTTTTCTTTTACATGATCGCCAATTTTAAGATTTTTGTTACTCTTTTTATTCATTTCTTTTTATTTATGAATTGTCTTCTCCAATATCTAGAGCTATCTCTTAATGCTTCGTTTGATTCTCTAATGTATTCAAGATGGTCGTTAATCAAGGAAATCTTAGCTTCTAAAAAATGAGAGTCTACTTCATCTTTTATTTCGTCTAAAATAACTTGAACAAAATTAATATACGGACAAGTATCAGTCGGTATTTCGGGCGCTTCCGATAGTATTTTCTCTTTTGATGGATTCATTTCTGTCTAAAGGATACAACCAACCTTCTCCGTTGTGAATATTTTCTGAGTGTTTAATGTGTTGTGAATTTAAATCGAGCGCAATAACTAATTGGTTTAATTCTTTATAACTTAATTTGAGTCTTTGACCATTAATCCAAACTGCATAAGGAAAATGACCATTTAAATCGAAAGGATGTGGTATCGGGTTTATTTCAATTTTTGCTACTTCGTCTAATGAAGGAATAAAAGAAGGAGGGTTGGATGGAGGAATAATATTTGGTGGAGGTGGAGGTGGAGGAATGTCAAGATTAATAACTCTACCCTGCTTGTTTGAACAGCCAAATAAAAAAACAAAAAATAATAAAAAGCTAATCTTCATCCTTTAAATATTCCTTTACAAATTTTTCAGCTTCTTCAAATGCTTCGGGATGATATTTCTTAACCCATTCCATCACCCATTCTCGAACATAACAACCGATTAAATCTTCTCTAGTATAATCAATCTTGTATTTTTGACTTTCTGTTATTTGGGTCATAGATTTCTTTTGCTTGTTTTTTTCCTTCTTTATAGCCTTTTTCGTAAGCTAAATCTTCTTTTATTATTAGCACTCGATTGAATTCTATGGCAAGTTTTTCTTGCGCGTCAGAAAACCCTTTATCGTAACCCTTTTGATAGTAAAGGCTTTCCGTTATTTCTTTGTTCATACATCAGACCTTACATAACGCTTGTTTTGTCCATTAATAGCCATAGCTTTATTCAATGCATGAGCTTCTTTCTCTCGCATTTTTATAGGTTTAGGACTAAGTCTTTCGTGTGCAGGAGGGCGATTCCAATCAATCAGAACATATTTTTTTATAGGTGAGTCATCTATTTCCATAATATCAGTATAATAGCAATTAAAATGAGTAATGTCAAGCCCCAATTATGATTCTTCATTTATCGTTTTTTAGTGTATATATTATATAAAAACCTATGGAAAACGCAAAATACGATAGCACTCAGCCTTTTGCGCATTCAAGGAATACGAATGTTAATTTCAATTATGTTTGGGATGCACCAACACAATATTGGATTCCCCAACAAGCATCAAGTTTAAGTCTAAGTTATATTTTAAATAACGCAAAAGATTTCATTAATAAATTTGGTAGTAATCCCGATGTTGGACAATCAGTATCTTTAACTGCTCCCGAAACTGTTTGGGATGGATCGACTGAATATGTGTTTCCACCAAATGAAGGGACAGGAATACAAGTTAAATCAGATGATGGAGCAGACACTCAAAATATAGTTATACAGGGATTGGACGAAAATTTTGAAAAACAAAATTGGAGTGGAACTTTAAATGGATTAAATGAAGTAAATGTAGATGGTACATGGACAAGAGTATTTCGGGCATATAATAATGATTCCGTTGATTTAAATGGATTAATTAATATCCATGCTTCGGGAAATGACGCTTTGTCTTATGCACAGATTAACGATGGAAATAATCAAACATTAATGGCAATTTATACTGTACCTGCAAATTGCACAGGTTATTTTACGAAATATCAAACGACTGCACATAATCCAAGTAGCTCATCAGAAATTGGTTATACAATACACATGAAAACAAGAGAATTTGGAAAAGTATTTCGTGTTAAATCAATAAGTTCAGCAGGAACTTCCCACGAAGTAACAAAAGAATTTAATTTCCCAAATATGTTACCCCCAAAAACTGATATTATTTTTGATATAGTTAGTGCAAATGGAAACAATGGATCAGTTGATGTAGAATTTAACGTTGCTTTACTTTAATCTTTGTAAACCTCCTTTAATAATTTAAGATATTTTTCTACATCTTTTATTTCAGAAATAATTTGATCGGTATGATCTTTGTTTTTGTTTACCTCTTGAAGTAATGCAGTTGATAATTCAAGCAATTCTTCAGCACATTTCAATATTATTTTTTCTGCCTTACTCATAATGTTTTACATAGATTAATTCCTGCGCCTGTTATTTTGCGCTTACCATCTATTTCAATAAGGTTTTTGTTTAGTAGGTATAATTCGTGATCTCTTTGGATGGCAGTTTTGCTCAAGCCAAGCTTTGCAGATAGACCTGTCAATGTGGCAGAGCCACAACTATTTAAAGCTTCGAGAATTTGCTTTTCAATATTAGTCAAACCATAAGGTAAGATGCCAACCATATCAGATAACTCCTTGAAATTATCAAGAGAAAAGAAGTTGCTTTCTTTTGATCCGCAATATAGTTGAATCTCCTTGGCTCTTTTAACTGCGCTACGAGCATTACCTCTAATTGTGGAGGCAACTTCCAATAGACATTTTTCAGTAAACTCTACTTCGGGCGCTATAAGTTGAATGATTTGCGATAATTCATCCTCAGAATATGGCTCGAAATCAACAATAGTCAACCTATCCTTTAGAGGAGGAAAAATCTTATCCGTTTCGGTAGTAGCAAAAATAAAAGTTTGTTGCTTAAAATTAAATTCAAAAGACATTTCGTTCCATTCAAAAGTCTTGCGAGAATTAGCTTCACAATTAAAGATAGTAAGAAATGCCATAGTTAAATCTTGTGGCAACGCATGGCACTCATCGAAGATCACACATACTTCATTAGAAGCAATAACAGGCAAGAATATTTGCTCAAAAAATTGCTCGTTGTTTTTGATTGTAGAACAATTGATTTCAAGAAACAAACGCTTCTCTCCATCTTGATTGCGCAAGTTTTTGGCATAGGCTTTTGAAAACTCTGTTTTGCCAAGTCCCGCTGCGCCAGCCATTAATAGAAATGGAGATTGAGAAGTTTTGTGAAAAGCGTCAAGGTAAAAAGAGAGTTTCTTTTTAACAGAAGTTTGACCAATGAGATCGGGGAAGTATTTTTGAGAGTTATCTTTCATAATAATTTGTCTATAAGTATTAATTTAAGTGTATCTATATGTATATGAAGAAATCTAAACGCATTAGTGAAAATTGTCAAGAAAAATTTTGTAAAAATTGCCAAACCACAAAACCATTGGATGAGTTCTATAAGAAATTGGAAGGTGTCTCGTCATATTGCAAAGAATGTACGAAAGACATCAGAAAGTCAACAGCAAAATTAAAAAAAGAATCAGAAATCAAGCAAATCATAAAAGATTTTAACCCCGAAACATTTAAAGTGAAAGGAAAAATCTTATCAGATAATGAAAAAAGAGCATTAAAACATTTAGGTTACAGATGGTGCGCATCATGCAAAACGCCAAAAATTAAAGAAGATTTTTATCCCAATCAAAGTCCGTGCAAAAAATGTAGCGAATTAAATAAAAAAAAGTGGGAAGAAAAAAATCCTAATTATTACATAGAATATAGAGAAAAAAATAAACAAAAACAATCAGAAGCTCACAGGAAATGGTTTCTCAAAAACAAAGAAAAAAAGAACAAACAAAATCGAGAGTGGTATTATAAAAACAAAGAAAGACACATAAAGAGGGGTATACAAAATGCCAAGAAAAGAATGATCAAAAACCCTTCAGAAAGAGTTGCCAAAAACCTTAGAGAGAGAATGCGCAATACAATCGTCAAAGGTTATAAATCAGCATCAACCATTGAGCTTCTTGGATGCTCATTTGAAGATTGCAGAAAGCATCTTGAGGCACAATGGCAGGAAGGCATGACTTGGGATAACTATGGGATAGATGGTTGGCATATTGACCATATAAAACCATGCGCTTCATTTGATTTGACAGACCCAAAACAGCAAGCCGAATGCTTTCATTATACAAATCTACAACCTCTTTGGGCGATAGATAATATCAAGAAAAGCGACTCATAATTGAGTAAGAGTGTATTCTATCTTAGGTTCTTCGTCAAGCTTTTTTTCTTTTCTAGGTTTAGTGCCATCTTTATAGCAAGGTCTGCATTGCGACCTCTTGCCAAAAAGTCTGCGCTTGTCTTGGTTGAAGTCTTCCAAGGGAAGGTTCTTTTTGCATTTACTGCACTCCTTCTTAACTTGAATGGTTGACTTGACTGAATCTAGCCAAGACTTACTTACCAAAACTACGGCTTTTCTACCGACATAACACCCAAGTTCATCGTAGGTGATTTCAACATTTTCTTGATTCATGCCAACACATTAGACCAAGATATCATTTTAGTCAAGACTTATTTTCTCGTTTTGCTTTGCTCCCAAACAGAAGGTTCGCAAAACCAAGAAACTTTGAATGAGTTTCGCTCTGCTCCCAAACAGAAGGTTCGCAAAACCCAAACCTTGTTGTTTATAAAGACATGGAGTTTCGCTCTGCTCCCAAACAAGAGGTTCGCAAAACAATATGCCGATCAACAAAAGGTTTTTATGGTTGTTTCGCTCTGCTCCCAAACAGAAGGTTCGCAAAACACGAGCTTGCGTTGGACGAAAAACCCTCTAGTTTCGCTCTGCTCCCAAACAGGAGGTTCGCAAAACCTTATTTCGTAACCTCCTCTTTTTGAGAGAGATGCCTACTGATATGACCCATAGGCTTTTAATTCCCCCTGCGAACTAGGGAAGAAT
>Ga0099850_1000528_pt1 | contig 17253 bp, 16 predicted proteins | sample CB_VirMetaG_5_FD_79182 | JGI IMG/M metagenome (GOLD analysis project Ga0099850, IMG submission 79182) | Freshwater to marine saline gradient viral communities from Chesapeake Bay - CB_1508_1D Viral MetaG | ecosystem: Environmental > Aquatic > Marine > Coastal | place: USA: Chesapeake Bay... | reverse complement strand
TCATTCAAAAAGGAGATGGAGTTCTTGTAATGGGAAATACTTTTAAAAATAAAAAGTCAAACCAATATGATGAAGGTGATGGGTTTGATAACCCCAAAAAAGAAAGAAACTTTAAGAAGGGTACTCAAATGAAGATACTAAATAAGCATGTTGATGAAGATATAGAAAAATTTGACTATAATTCAGAAACACAATATAATAACTTATACGACATAAATTAATACATTTTATACGGAGAAAATATATGGATATAGAAACATTACGAAAAATGCGCAACACTGACTTCGGTCAAATCACCTCAGCATTCGATAAGATTGCTAATCCTCAGGCAGAAACTAAATCATATGCTGATGATCGTTTCTGGAAACTAGAACCAGATAAAGCAGGAAATGGTACTGCTACCATTCGTTTCCTTCCTAAAGTCGAAGGTGATGAATTACCATGGGTGCGTATTTTTAAACATGCGTTCCAAGGTCCATCTGGACGTTGGTATATTGAAAACTCATTGACTACTTTTGGCGAAAAAGATCCAGTCAGTGAAATCAACAATCGATTATGGAACTCTGGGTCAGAAGCTAGTAAAGATCTTGCTAGAAAACAAAAGAGAAAGTTGAATTACATTACTAATATTTTAGTTGTGGATGACCCAAAACATCCTGAGAATAATGGTAAAGTTTTCTTATTTCAATTTGGTAAGAAAATCTTTGATAAAATCATGGATAAAGCACGACCAACTTTTGAAGACGAAAAACCAGTAAATGTTTTTGATCTTTGGGAAGGTGCTGACTTTAAGATGCGCATGCGTAAAGTTGATGGATATGCTAACTATGATCAATCTCAGTTTATGGAACCATCTGCACTACGTGGTGGAGATGAACAACAATTATTAGAAGTTGTTGGGCAGCAATATAAACTAGCAGAATTTTTGGATAGAAGTAAATACTTCAAAACTTTTGAAGAATTATCTAGAAAACTTTCTGATGTTCTTGGTGAAGGAGAAGCGATTGTTACTGCTTCTGATATTGCTGAAGAAGATCGTCCTAAACCAAAAACTGCTGCTAAAGTATCTTCAGGAGATGATGATGATGGGATGTTATCATACTTTCAAAAAATAGCAGAAGAAGAGTAACCAACAAGGGGAGCAAAGCTCCCCTTTTTTAATGTACAAATTGTAAACTAGAATTGTTGTTGTAGTTTCTAAGACTTGTGTCAGAGTTCTTAACTGGGTTTCTACCAATTACATTTTTATTGCTGGTTACATTAGTTATATTGCTAGAAGTATCAACAACATTTACTCCAGGAGTGCCACTTGAAATCTTAGTAATTTCATTTTCGCTTGATAGGGATCTTATAGCCATTAGATCTTGACCAACTCCCTTTATAGGTGCCAATTTTTCAGCAGCTACTCTAATTTTTTCTGCATCTATTGTATCTAATGAACTTAAATCAATAGATTTAACTTTACTTATTTCTTTAGCACCTGTAGCAAAAGCAACCAATCCAGCACCAAGTGCAGATAATCCTTCACCAACTTTTTTGAAATCTTCAGAGTGTTTTGCTAATTTTGTATATACTTTAAATTTTTCTGTTGGATCTTCATCGTCTTTCCAAAAGGTCAAGGCACTGAAAATATCGCTAAAGAAACTTGCCCCTGCATTTACAAGACCTGCTCCAGCCATTTTTGCCAAACCACCAGCCAATGCACTCAAACCTTCTCCTGCCTTTAATAGATTTTCCCCATCTATACCTGCAAAAGAATTTAATCCTTCAGCCAAATTTATCATCATTACTTTAATTCCACTACCATCCATTCCAAACGCTTTCATTATTTTCTCACCAGTACCAAGTCCTAGAAAAAATCCTCCAAGACCAGCACCAATAGCAGTCATACCAACTGCAGCTCCTCCTGCCATTGCCATTCCAATGCCTGGAACAGCACCAAATAAAGCACCAGCTCCCAATAATGCAGCAAGTCCAACTAATTGACCATCGCTAAATGCTCCCAAACCTTCAGCTAGATTTTTCATCATGTCTTTCAATCTTGAACCATCAACATCTAACCATCCCATAGCAGCATCTCCAAGAGCAAGACCTGCAAAGAAGCCACCAATACCAGCACCAACCATTGTCATACCTAATCCAACTTTGAGTGCAGTACCTGCTCCACCTACTGTTCCAAATAATGCTCCTGCTGCAAAAAGTGCCCCAAGTGCAACCAAACCACCATCACTGAATGCACCCATGCCTTCAGCTAGATTTTTCATCATATCTTTAAGTTTAGATCCATCTACATTTAAGAAACTCATTGCTGCGTCTGATAATGCAAGACCTGCGAAGAAGCCACCAATACCAGCACCAACTGAAGTCATACCAACTGCAGCTTTAAGAGATTTTCCTGGACCTGCTACTGCTCCAAATAATGCTCCTGCTGCAAACAAAGCACCTAATGCAACTAAACTATTCCCACTGAATGCACTAAGTCCCTCGCCCAAGTTTACCATCATGTCTTTTAGTTTGCTACCATCAACTCCAAGCCATCCCATAGCAGCATCACCAACTGCTAATCCAGCAAAGAATCCGCCAAGTCCAAGACCGATAGCAGCCATTCCTACTGCTGCCTTTCCAGCAACCTTTATACCTCCAACAGCACCAAATAAAGCACCAGCACCAAGAAGTGCTCCAAGTGCTACTAATCCAGGACCAGTAAACGCTGATAAACCTTCACCCACATTAGTCAATAATTTTTTAAGATTACTACCATCACCAAGATAACCCATGATCATATCGGCACCAGCCAGTGCTAAGAAAAATGCTCCAATGCCAGCACCAATAGCAGCTAATGCTCCTGTTATTCCAAGCAAACCTTTACCAAGTTTACCAGATTTACCTGCTTTAACGTCTCCACCTTCCCCAAGACTACTCAAAGATCCTTTACCGACTATATTAGCTTGCTTGTCAGGAATATCTTTTTCAATTTTTCTGAGCAATTGGGTTTGAGTTTCTTGCTCTTTATCTTGTTCAGTTTGTACTCTTTCTTCTAAAACTGTTTTGGTGTCTTTTCCTTTGTCACCACCAGCTCTTATGTCAAGTTTAGCAAATTGGTCAGTTAATGTTTTTCTAGTAGCTAATAACTTATCTGCTGTTTTTGTTCCACCAACTAGTTCACTTGTTCCTTGATATCCTCTTTCAGTTTCTATATCAGCTTCATTTGCTTTTATCTGTTTTACAAGTCTATTTCTTTCCTTGAATTGAGAACTTAACTCAGATCTTGATAATTCTGATCCCAAAGACTTTTGTTGTCTAATAAATTTTTGTTTTTCAATTGCTTTGTTAAAGATACCAGCAAAATTAATTTTTTCTAGAGAAGCAATTTTAAAATTTTCTCTACTACTAAATGTTTCTGCCACACCCTTAAATGAATTTTTTATAGAATCAAAAATATTATTAAATGATTTTGTTGTTTTTGCTAATTCAAGTACAAATTTTCTGCTTTCCTCAAGTTCTTCACCACGAGCTTCTGATAACTTTTCTAGATGCTCATTAGTTTTTTCTTGTAGGTTTACAGATTTTTCAGCAGACTTTAATTGCTCAGCACCCATACGATTGAGCATCATCATTTCATCCATATGTTCAATGTAAGTTCTAATAGTCTTAGTTTCCCTTAAAGATTCTTTTTGGGACTCTAATAATTCTGTAAACTTACTATCTTGAGTATCCATTTATCTGTTCCTACTTTCTAATTTTCTTTTTTCTTCTTCTAGATGTTGAATCAAAAGTGATACATATATTTCCCGTTCAAATGGGATCATGTCTTCAATTTCCGTTAAACTATATTTATGATATTGCATTAATGCAAAATTCATCTTATAAAAGTTTACTAGATCCTCATGGCAAAGATTTATTGAAAAAAATTGTTTAGTCCTTCTATAACTTTATCGTGTTCTTTGCTACATACAGGGCACGTATATTGAACAGAAGTGCTAATTTTCGGCATAGTATTAAAAAATTCTTGTACTTTACCGAATTGTTCTTGTGTTAAATTATACAGAAAATCCATAATTTCTTCTTTTGGTGTTTCTGAAACATGGAAAATTTCTGCACTATTGTAAATATAATCTATAGAGTTATAGATTATTTCAAATATACTATCAATATTATCTGTGTTTAGATCTTTTAATGCTGATAGAGAAGAGAAATTTGGATATTTCATAACGACTCCAACATCATCAAATAATTCAATTTTGTTTTTGTGTTCTGGTGATCGTTGTACTTCTAGTTTTGAAATATCTATATTTACTTTTACTCTAGCTTTCTCATCTTCACAATCATCACAAGCAAAGATTAATTCTACAGATTCACCAACAGATTTTGCTCTAATTTGAGTAAAAAGATACTCTAAGTCGAAAACAGCAAGTTTTTCAACATCAACTTTATCCACTATACATGATGAAATCACATTTTTTAGTGTGTTTGCCATTACTATTGGGTCTTCGCTTTGTTGAGCTAATAGTAATGCCTTTTCTTCTTTTATTAAGAAGGGTCTATATTTGACATTTTCCTGCGTCGAAGGTATTTTTACTGTATATGTTGGTGTGCTTTGCACTGGTAAAGCCATGATTATTCTCCTTTATTCATATTCGAAATTAATTTATTCAACTCAGCTGTGCTACCAACAAATATAGAGTTGTTGGTTACATTTTTTTCTGCTTTCGTTCCCTTCGGGTTATCTAAATTTTGCTTTTGTTTATGTAAATCCATTAATTGTTGATTTACATCTGCCAATTGCTTGATTAGATTGCCCACCACTTCAAATGCTCTTGGGTGTTCACTTTGTTTTGCTACTTCTAGAGCATTCATTAACGCATCTTCACCCTGCAACAAAAGAACTTGCAGGTTTTTTCTTGACGCATCATAATCTGTTTCTATTTTTTGTTGTTTTTCGTTAGAGGTATCGTCAACTAGTTCACCTTTAACAGAAATCACTTCCTCTTGAGGAATATTTTCCATATCAAAAACCTTTGCTAAAGTGTCATCAATCTTCATTGTTATACTGATATATTATATCCCAATTCAGTATCTATATTCTGTTCGACTCTTTGTATCACATCATTTTGGAATACATTATTAAAATCATTGAATCTTCCCTGAAATGCTTTAAACTCTTGAAAATATGTCTTAGGTACTTGTATTGGATCCGAAGAAACATTATTTGAAGAACTAACACGTATGGTATCAAAGTTTCTATATGCAAAAGACACAGATAATTTCATAATATCTCTAGATGAATAGTCTAATGCTATCGCTCCAACAGATTTTGGATATGATTCGTTCATTCTACACTGATATTTTGTGTTGTTCATTATATCTTCGACATATATATCGATAGGAACCACATAATTTTTATAATAAGATACAGTTTTAGTTGATGGATTTATAATATAAGCCAGCCAAGCATCGAACATATATTTTACTGTCATGTTGACATCAACATAAAAAGTTAAGTTTAATGGTTCAAATGTTTTTTCATAAGGGATTTCTCTAAATTCTCCAAATGTTCTAGACTGAGTTGTTGATAGTGATAGACCAGGAAGTGAAGCTGTGTCGCAATATAGCAAAACTTTTTCTAATTCTTGGTTAAAATTGGCAGAAGAACGTATAGCAGCTGGAAGGCTAAGGACAACTCTAAATCTAGAGTTTCTAGCTAATCCTTCTGTCTTAACTGACGATATAAATTTATCTAATGCCATTAAAATCTTCCTATTTTTCTTGATTCGCTCCAAATTGTTGTTGGTGGAGCTTTTCTAAACTGTTCTACAGGCAACATCAACGCTGTTACCCAATCTTTTGATGGTATATTTTTATATAAACTCTTTACATTACTTTTAAGATAATGTTTTACACAAGGTTTTACTGCTGCAAACTTTGTTGAACCATTTAACAATTCCCAAGTTAGCTTTAACCGTGTCGTTTCATCCATTTTTCTATTAGTTGAAAATGTCATCATTCTATCTAACAGCCTAATGCGCATAAAATATGGTAAATAATGTAAATTAATGCCATAAAATCCATCTGATTCTACTTTGAATGGAAAAATCAGAGGAAACATATCATAATAAGGCAATTCTTCTTTAGTTTTTGGGTTATATAAAAACATATACATTCTGCCAATAAGCATTCTTCTAGAAAGAGTATCTGAGTCATCTCTCAAAACTTTAGTTGGAGTATATCTTTTCCTTCTGATCAGCAATGCTTGTTGATCAAACCAAGTTTTTGAGCGATTTTTAGCATTCTCTAGAGAATACTGGTTATCCTCAAATATTTTGTACATAGAAGTTGCCATATATTATTTAGTTCAACCCAAGATGGTTTTCTGTTAAAATTATAAATTCCCACCCTCTATCTTTTGCATATGACTTTGCAGCTTCCCACTTTGCTTGATTTTTTATAAAATAATATGATTCTGTGAGGTATTTTTTTGTCCTTTTTCCAGGAAATTCAGGTGGTTTTGTTTGTTTATCTGGCTTTATTTCTACTAAATATGTTTTGAGTAGACCTTCTTTTGTTTTTATTTGAATTCTGAAGTCGATATAATATCTGTGTAGTTTATTATCTGTTGGACAACGATACGGAATTATTGTCTCTTCACTTTGCCATTTCAACACTTGTGGGTTTCTATCGCACCAAACTGCGAACCTTGTCTCCCAAGAACTTCTCATTATAATATTTGAGTAGTTTCCTATGTATTTTTGGGGATTTGTTGGTATAAATTTTCGTTTATGGAACATAAATAAATAATATAATTAATAATTTTATTTAGCTAAAAGAAGAAAAACAAATGGCAAATTTCTTAGGAAAACTAGTAAATCCAGAAGGGCAAGGATCTATAGATACCCTCACTACTCAACAACAGCAAGTAGCTCAAGAACCTTGGATGCAGATGATAACTGATAGGGTTGATGATCTTTCAAATAGAGAAAGTTTAGAATACAAAGCTAGAGGTGATGGTAGAGAATTTGATGAGAATGATTATCAGGTAAGAAATTATTCTTATCCAGATGACTTAATGTCACAAAAGAATTCCTATGGAGATAATTATGTGATATTTTATATTAATGTTTCTAGTGATTCTAAAATGTTTAGGAATTTGACTGATGATCAAGTTTCTGGATTGACAGTATCAGATATCGACCCGAGGGACAGGGGTGACCTGATTGCTCAAAATTTAAATACTACGCAAGTTACAACAGCTGGAGCTTTAACAGGGGCTGGTGTTCTTGGAGCCTTAACAGGCAGTGGAAGTTTTTCTCTTGCTGGTGCAGTTGTTGGAGGAGCAACTGCTTTGGGAGTTGCATCCCAATCGGCTGGATTTACTAGACCTCAAAAAAGGTTAAAGACAGCAATTGCCCTTCATGTTCCAAATACATTAAATATAAGTTATGGAGTACAATTTCAAGAAGATAGTACATTTATGTTTCAAGCTGCAGCTGAAGTTGGTCGTGTAGCTGGTGATACCGCTGCAGCATTAATTAAATCTGCAGGCAACCTTAAAGGTATAACCGATATGAAGGGAGCGTTTGAAGAAGGTAAAGACCTTACAGGAAGACTTATAGATGGGTTGAAGAAGGCAGTACCAGCTGCAACTTCTCTTGGTCTACAAACTGCTCCTTCTGCAGTTGGTGCAGCTGCAGGGTTGGCTTCCAATCCAAAAATGGAACAAGTTTTTAAGGGTGTTGATTTTAGAACGTTTACTTTTGATTATCAGTTTTATCCAAGAAATGAAAATGAAGCTGCTAATGTTAGACGAATAATTGAGACGTTTAAATATCATATGCACCCAGAATTTAAAGACGATGGTAACTGGTTGTACATATATCCTTCTGAATTTGATGTATATTATTATCATGGGGCAAAAGAAAATAGAAATGTACACAGACATACTTCTTGTGTATTAACTGGTATGAATGTAAATTATACTCCACAGGGACAGTTTACAACGTTTGCAAATGGTATGCCAACACAAATTAATGTAGCATTAACATTTAAAGAACTTGCCCTTCTTACTAAAGATAAAATTAAGGATGGTATGTAATGTACTTCAGAAACTTTAATACTTTTTTCTATGAATACAGTATCAATGGACAGGATGTAATAAAAACTGTAAAAGATATTAGTAAAAATATTAGATTTAGATCGGAAATACTTTCAAATATAACATTGTATGATGAATATGATATTAGGGATGGGGATACTCCAGAAATTATTGCACAAAAATATTATGGCTCTCCAGAATATCATTGGGTTGTTATGTTGTGTAACGAAAGGTATGATTGGATAGATGATTTTCCTATGGCAACTGTACAACTGGAAGCATTTGTAACTCAAAAATATGGATCTGGTAATGAATACAATACACACCATTATGTAGATTCAAATGGATACGAAGTCGATTCGGACAATGCTACTGCAACTTCTGTATCTAACTATCAATACGAAGATGATAAAAATGAAGAAAAGCGAAGAATCAAATTGATATCGCCACAACTTTTAAATAGAATATTAAAATCTTTTGAAGATTTAATTTAATTCTAATGACAACATCAACAGAAAAAATTAGGTTTGCTGGAGACGTTCTTGTAAAAAAAGTAGAAGTCGTAAATACTTCTGGTTTTGGTCAAGATATTCTAAATCAAATTTCAGGAATACAAATTTTTGAAAGTTTATTTGATCCATTTATAACTGGAGTATTAATTGTAGACGATACTCTAGATTTGATCAACCTATTCCCATTAGTTGGAGAAGAATTTTTAAATCTTGATATAGTTACTCCAACGTTAAATACAATAAACGATGGAATTAAAAGATCTATAACTGGTAGATTTTACATATACAAAGTTACAGAAAGAAATTATATTGGAGATAAAAGATTAACGTATAAACTACATTTTATTTCTTTTGAAGCATTGGTAGATTTAAACAAAAAATTATCTCAACCATTTAAAGGTAAGTGTTCTGACATTGCCAAAGTATTAATGACTTCTCAAGGACTAGAAACTAAAAAGAATTATTATATAGAACCTTGTTCTAACTCTATTAAATTTATTTCCAATTTTTGGAGTCCAGTAAAGTGTTTAAATTACCTTTCTGAGAGAGCAATAAATTATAAAGATAGTCCTACATATTATTTTTTTGAAAATAGAAATGGATTTAATTTTGCATCACTACAACAACTAGCAGCTGCAGCAAATTCATCTCAACTTTTTACAAACGATGCATATACTCGAGATTTTAAAAAGACAGGACAAAATATAAAAAATATTGAGGAAGATTATAAAAGAGTTACTGATGTAAATGTTCCTGTAGTTTATGATTACATGGATAGAATTAGAAATGGAACTTATAGTTCCAGATTAATCACTCATGATATACTTACTAAAAGATATAATGTTAAATCATATGATTCAAAAAAAACATTTAATAGAGAAGTTACTCTAAACAAAAATCCTCTAACTTCTAGTAAAAATATAGCTTTTTCTGACTCAGCTATAATGACAAAACCATTATATAATAACAATTTTACTGGATATGGTGATGTAACTTCTTCTAATTACACACAAAAAAGAATTTCTAGAATGAATCAATTTAAATCTAATTCTATTGAAATAACTGTCCCTGGCAGAACTGATTACACAGTTGGTCAAAAAGTTGATTTATTGTTTTATAAAAATGTACCATTAAGGAAAGGTGAGAGTGACTTAGAGCATGTTGATAAAGTATACAGTGGTAAATACTTAGTTTCTGCTATAAATCATTTTATATCTAGACAAGATCATGAATGTAGTATGGAATTAGTAAAAGATTCATACATAATCAATCTAAATTCTCAGGGTAATTGATAATGCAGATTTATACTGGAGTTGTTGAAAATAGGATGGATCCTCTTAAACTTGGCAGATGCCAAGTAAGAGTAGTTGGTGTACATACCCACGATAAATCTAGATTACCAACAGAAGATCTTCCTTGGGCATACCCAATGCAACCTTTAAATTCTGCTGCTATGAGTGGAATTGGAGTCAGTCCTACTGGACCAGTAGAAGGAACTTGGGTTGTAATATTATTTAGAGATTTCCCAGAAAATCAACAACCCATTATAATTGGAACAGTCGGAGGTATTCCTCAAGAAATCTCGGCTATTGAGGAAACTACAAACACAAATGTATTAAAAGATGAATATGGTGTATCAACTAATTCTGCATTTGTAGTAGACGATGATGGAAATATTGTTCGAAGTGGTGACCCAATAGAAGAAAATACTTCTACAACAGCAACATATACTGGTGCTAGACCTATTCGTGATTTTTCTTCAATATCTGCGGACGGAGTAACTTTAATAAAAAGATTTGAAGCTCTACAACTAACAGCATCTCAAAGAACTGATGGTGTTTGGATTGTGGGGTATGGTACATCAAGAATTAATGGTCAATCAGTTGAGCCAAATAGAAAAATAACAGAAACAGAAGCTGAAAATTTTTTACAAGAAGATTTAGATAATTACATACTTCCAAGATTAAAAACTAGAGTTAGATCTTTAGTTACTCAATCTATGGTAGATGCCTTAGCTTGTTTTGTATACTCTTATAATGTTGGTACAGATAATTTTGATTCTTCTACTGTAAGATCTGAATTAAATTCATCAAAGTATTTAAATGCTGCAGCAGAATTTGGTGACTGGGCAACTTTTAATGGAACGGAATTAGATACACTTGTTAGAAGAAGATCATCGGAACGTGATCTTTTCTTAAAAGATGGAATACCAAATATTGCAGGAGGATTAACTCCTGTTGAACAAGTAACTTCTGCCATTGGAACTCAAACAACTGATTCTAAAGGTAATCTGATAGTCTCAAACGGTATGCCTACTGGAGCAGCAGCTCTTGGCTTTAGAGATCCAAAGGGAAAATATCCACTATACATAAACGAAGCTGATACTAATAGACTTGCTAGAAATGAAAATATTACGGATACCATAGTATTTAAAAAAGATGCTGCACGAGATAAAGATGTACCAATAGCAAATAGCAGCGATACTTGGTCTCAAACTAAAATACCATATAATGCGACATATCCATTTAATCACGTTCAATTTACAGAATCTGGTCACGTCTTAGAATTTGATGATACACAACATTCTGAAAGAATACACTTATATCATACTGCAGGAACCTTTACTGAGATTGATGCGAATGGCACAAAAACAAATCGTATAGTTGGTGATGGGTATGAAATCTTAGAAAGAAATGGATATGTGCACATAAAAGGTTCGCAGTATGTTACTGTTGATGGAGCACAAAAAGTAAGAGTTGATAATACTTTAGATTTAGAAGTTAAAGGTGTAGCAACTATTAATGTGTATAATGATGCTAACGTAAATGTTAGTGGTAATGCTAACATGTCTGTAAAAGAAACATTTAATCTAAAAGCAAAAACTGTAAAACTGGAGTCTACTGAAAATTTCAATATAAAAGCTGGTAATAATTTATTCATTAGTTCTGGTGTAGATACAAATATTAAAGCAACTGGAAACTTTGCTGCAGACTATACAAGAGGTGACTTTGGAAATGGTGCTACTGAAGCTACATCAACTGGATTATCTACACCAGCAGCAACTGCAGTTACGATAGCACCAACTTTTAATGATTTGATAGTTGTCAATAGGGCATCTGAAAGTTCATTTGAAACCCCAGACGAAGGTAATTCAGAAGTATATGTTGCAAGACAACTAGAATCTGGAACTCTTGCTTCTGATGAAATTGGAACCCCAACTGAAAGTAGAGAATTCGCTCCCTCTAGAAATACAGTGGATCCAGGAGATCAAAACTGCGATTTAATTTTTACTTCTACTAATTTTCCACCATCATTAGTATTGTCAAAATATTTTACTGTTGGGGATTTGAATAAACAGGGAGCCAGACCTATTGTTAAGCAACAAGGACTCAGTAAACAAGAAATTGCTTGTAATTTGAAGGGATTATGTGAAAATGTTTTGGATCCAATAAAAGCAAAATATCCTAATATGATTATTACAAGTGGATTTAGAAGACCAGGAGATGTCAAGGATTCTGCTAAAACATCGCAACATTATTTGGGTCAAGCTGCAGATATATTCTTTACTGGTTGGAGCAGAGAAAAGCATTATAAAGCTGCCTTAGAAATACAAAAATTAATTCCATATGATCAATTAATATTAGAATATAAAGGTGCTACTGATGTTTGGATTCATATTTCTTTCAAGTATTCTGCTAATAGAAAAGAGCATTTTACTATGAATAATCATAAAGGATATCCAAAGCGTGGCGATAAAGGAAAATTTTATTTGTTAGCTTAATATGGGAACTTTTACTCCATCAGATACAAATTTAGGAACTTACATTGAACTGGAAGATGTTTCTGAGACTATAACATATGTCGATGAGTTGGATAATTCGCAAGAAGTAACTATAACCATTCAAGAAACTAATCCTGATTCTATTATAATAACTAATGGTGAAACGGCAACTATAACAGGACAATATTCTGAGGTGTTTGATAATAATATTCAGTATAGAACTCCAAGTAATACTTTTGTTGATGTTAAAAAATTTACTGAAATAGATGTTGATAATTTATCTGAGGTTATATTTTATAAACCTGATACAACTACGTCAACAATTTATACTTACATAGCTGAGGCAAATTCTGAAACTAAAACTTATACGATAACAGTTGATAATGATTGGACTGCTGGTAAAAATAGTTTATTACAATATTTGGGGCTACAAATTGGGGCACCAGAACCTATAATAAACCCAGATCCTCCAATAGTTTCTGAAACTGAAGGTGTAATTCTTGGTTTACAATGGCTAAATAACAGTGGGCAAACTGTAACTTGGGTAAACGCCAGTGGACAAGAAGTATATTGGGAATAATGTATGGCTAAGAAGATAAAAAATAAATTTAAAAGCAAAACAGGATCAGCCAGTTTAGCTGATTTGGATACAAATTTTGATGATCTAGATTCTGCTATTGAAAATTTAGAATCTGATGTTGCTACTTTACAAAGCGATGTAGCCAGTTTTACTGGACCTCCTGGACCAACTGGACCCACTGGACCAACTGGACCCACTGGACCCACTGGACCTGCTGGTGGACCTCCTGGACCTACTGGACCAGATGGACCTCCTGGACCCACTGGACCAACTGGACCAACTGGACCAGACGGTGGTTTTACAACTAGCTCCAACGCTCAGGTCAATTCTTTAGGAGTTAATACTGCTGCTTCTGGGACTGCTGGCGAAATTCGAGCAACAAATAATATTACAGCATACTATTCGGATGATAAACTGAAAACTAAACTTGGTTTGATTGAAAATGCCTTAGAAAAACTAGAATCTCTTTCTGGATTTTATTATGAGGCGAATGAAACAGCTCAAGCGTTAGGATATAAACCTGTCAAAGAAGTTGGAGTATCAGCTCAAGAGGTAAAAGCAATTATGCCAGAAGTTGTAGCACCTGCTCCAATAGATGAGAAATATTTGACAGTTAGATATGAACGATTATTACCATTAGTAATTGAAGCAATAAAACAATTGAGTGTAGAAGTTAAACAACTAAAGGGAAAATAAATGCCTGCAGTAATTAGATTAGGCGATACATCAACAGGACATGGGTGTTTTCCACCAACAACTTTAGTTTCTACTTCAGTTACTAAAACTTTTTTTAATGGTATATTGGGTGGAGTTTTAACTTCTTCTACACAATATGCAACGCATTGTTGTGGAATTGTTTGTCACAGTGGAGCGGAAAGATCTCCATCATCTTCAGCAGCGAAGACATATATTGAAGGAAATTTAGCAGTTAGAATTGGTGATTCAATTACTTGTGGGGATGCTTGTGGTCAAGGATCTCCAAATACTTTCATAGAATAATAATAAATAACAAATGGCACGCAATACTAGAACTTTTACAGATATAGATTTAAATTTTACTGCCCACCCAGTTACAGGGGATGTTGCGCATAAATATGATGAAGCAGCAATTAAACAATCAGTAAAAAATTTAATCTTAACTCAAAATTATGAGAGACCATTTCATAGTGAAATTGGTTCTCAAGTGCGAAGTATTTTGTTTGAACCAGCTGGTCCGATGACTGCAGCTATTTTACAAAGAAGTATAGAAGATGTTATTAACACCTTTGAACCAAGGGTTATCTTGTTAGCTGTTGATGTAATTGACAATTCAGACAATAATGCATACACTGTAAAAATTTATTTTAAAATAGTTAATACGGAAACACCGATATCCGTCAGCTTACTTCTTAAGAGAACACGATAATGGCAAATAAAAAAATTAATGTATCAGAATTAGATTTTGATGCTATAAAAACAAATCTAAAAACTTATATGCAGGGGCAATCTGAATTTTCAGATTATGAGTTTGAAGGTTCTGGATTATCTGTTCTATTGGATGTTCTCGCATATAATACTCATTACAATGCTTTGTATACAAACATGGCTATTAATGAGATGTTTTTAGATTCTGCAGTTAAGAGAGATAATGTGGTTTCTATCGCCAAAGGTCTTGGGTATACTCCAAGATCAGCCACTGCGCCAACTGCTACTGTTAATTTGACTGTTACAGCTACTTCTTCAACTCCAGCAACATTAACATTGCCTAAATTTTCAACATTTACAACTACCATTGATGGCGAGGCATATACATTTTACACTCTAGAAGAAAATACAACATATCTAGATGGATCACAATATGTTTTTTCAAATATCAACATAAGAGAAGGAACTCAATTAAGTTTTAAGTATACTGTTTCTACTGGACAAAGATATATTATCCCAAATGCTGGTTGTGATACTAGCACATTGACAGTTCAAGTTCAAGAATCTTCTTCTACTGGATTGTATGAAACATATTATGAGGGATTTAACATTTTAGATTTAGATTCTACTAGTAAGGTATTTTTTATAAAAGAAATAGATAACCAACTATATGAAGTTATCTTTGGCGACGGGACTATTGGAAAAGCTCTCTCAAACGGAAATATTGTTACTTTAAATTATTTAATTACTAATAAGACAGCTGCTAATTCTGCTAAACTATTTACATATACTGGATCATCACTTTTAGGTGGAACTGTTGCTGTTACTACAGTTTCTGCTGCATCTGGTGGAACAGACATAGAAGAAATAGAAAGTATTCGTTACAATGCTCCAAGACATTTTTCAACACAAAATCGTGGAGTTACCATAGAAGATTATAAAAGTATATTAACAGAAGAAGTTTCTGGAATAGAATCAGTTAATGTTTGGGGTGGAGAAAATAATGACCCTCCAGTGTATGGTAAGGTTTTTTGCTCAATTAAACCTGTTGGAGCTAATGCTCTTACTGAAAGTCGAAAAGCATCTATTAAAAACGAAATACTAAAAGGAAGAAATGTAGTTTCTATTATTCCTGAAATAGTAGATCCAGAGTTTATTCATATTGCAGTTCAATCTTCTGTATACTATAACCCAAGATTAACCACTAGAAGTTCATTAGATATAAAATCTATCGTAGAAGGAATAATTCAAAATTATAACACTACAGACTTAGAAAAATTTGATAGTATTTTTAGAATATCAAAACTTAGCAAACTTATTGATAATAGTGAGCCTGGGATTGTCAGTAATATTACAAAAGTTTCTATACACAAACCTATAGATCCAGTTTTTAATGTTGCTTCCCAATATAAATTTATTTTGGTTAATCCTATTTACACATCTGGGCAGCCAGAAAATAGTGTTCTAACCAGTCCTTTTTATATTTCTGGTGATTCAGTGAACGAATATTATATTGATGATGATGGTGTTGGAAATCTTAGACTTTATTATTTCGTTTCTCAAAACGTTAAGGATTATGTTAACAATAATATTGGAACTGTAGATTATGAAACTGGAACTGTAGATATTCCAACTTTAAATATAACTTCATTGGCTGACAATACCAGTGAACTAACTTTTTTTATAAAACCTAGTTCTTATGATGTGGTTTCTGCTAGAAATCAAATAGCTTTGATATTAGATGATGAAATTGATGTTACTGTTATTACAGATAAATTAGCACTTGGCAATTCTGGCGGTGGAACACAACATACCTTCACATCAAGTAGATCGTAATGGCAAAAATAAAACCAAATATTTCTTCGATACTATCGAGACAAATTCCTGAGTTTATTAGGGATGAATATCCCAGTTTTGTAACGTTTGTACAAAAATACTATGAATATATTGATGAAAACTACAACGGTAGAAACTTAAAAGATTATAGAGATTTAGATGATACTTTAGATAGTTTTGTACAGTATTTTCGTAATGAATTAAATGTTATAGTTGATACTGATTTTCCAAATTATGGAAATATAAACTCAAAAGAATATTTGCTTAGAAAAGCAAAGCAGTATTATTCTGCTAAGGGAAGTGATGCTGCATATAAGTTTTTATTTAGAGCACTTTACGGAAAAGAATTAGAAATATTTTATCCTAGTACTGTCATGCTCAGAGCATCAGATGGTAGATGGCAGGAAGATATATCGCTTTTTATAACAGTTACTTCAGGAAGTATAGATGATATTGTTGCAAAAGAGATTATTGTTTATGACAGTTCTGGAGTTAGGGTTGATAAAACTTTTGTCGATAGATATGATGTTATTGATGAATCTGCTGGAATTTATGAAATCTTTGTTCAAAGATTTTATGGAGTAATTTCTGCTGGAAATATTGTAAAATATTCCACAACATTTCAGGCTACTGTAAGATCTACTATTAAATCATTTGAAATTTTAAATGGTGGTGCTAATTTTAAGATTGGGCAAATTTACGATATAGATTCTGGTGCAATAACAGGAGCAAAACTTAAAGTCGTTGAAGTATCAAGTTCAGGAGCAATAACAAAAGCTCGAGTGATATCTTTCAGTAGTGGATATTCTGGAAATTTTATTGTTAACTTGAGTCCATTAACTGAGGGTGAATTTGATGATCCTTCTCCACTAACTTTGGATTTGAATGGTACTCCTCAATTTACCTCACCCAGTAATAGTTATACTGCAGGATTTTCAGAATCTGGTACAATTCTAAATTCTAATTATTATGTAGATGCTTATGGGGTTCCATTTATGGTTGGAACAATTTTGGCGGAATTTGGTGATGCAACCACATATGAAAGTAATAC
>Ga0099850_1000527_pt1 | contig 17272 bp, 26 predicted proteins | sample CB_VirMetaG_5_FD_79182 | JGI IMG/M metagenome (GOLD analysis project Ga0099850, IMG submission 79182) | Freshwater to marine saline gradient viral communities from Chesapeake Bay - CB_1508_1D Viral MetaG | ecosystem: Environmental > Aquatic > Marine > Coastal | place: USA: Chesapeake Bay... | reverse complement strand
CTAATAGCACTAATAACATCTGATAACTCTTCTATGCTTCTTGGCTTACACTCTTTACACCAATGCTTACCTAAATTAGTTTCTAGCTGAAACACGCCTTTAGTGTTACCAGAGCAAATTAAGTCCCAAGTTTTTTGATCGTCTAAAGGTATTTTAGTGATATCTAGATTATTCACTTATTGAATCTTTCTTTTATATTCCTTTACGGATAGTTTTCTTTGTTTTTGCCTTTTCTATTGAACTACCTTTTAGACGATCCCATAAAAGCAGTCCGGTTCTAAACTCTAAATATTTAACAGAAACAACGTGGTCTTTATAAGTAGTATTTGTTTTTTCATTAGGTAAAAGGAATGAACAAAAATCAATCTTACCTTTATTATCTTCAACTAAAACAGTCTTGAAAAACTCATGCGGGACAATAACATCATCACCTATTTTAGTAAATGGTTTTGATAAATCAAAAACAGGTCCGCTAATAGCATAGACCTCTACTACTTCAGGTTTTTGTGCAATCTTTCTAACTGCTGACTCTAGAATTCTCCAAGATCGACGATTCATGTCTGGGGCTTGAGGACTCATGTTAGAGAGTAAGAATGTTTCGCTGTTTTCTAGACGTGTCTCGTTGCTATCGGCAGATGGAACAAGATGCCCCCTATCGTAACCAGAACCCGTATAGTCAGACAATGTAGCTCTAAAGGTTTCGGGGATTCTTAAATCAGATCTGAAGCAGTCCTGACGGTCTACAGATACATCAGATGCCGATCCATCGATTACCTGCATCGCCCAGCGAGGCTGTCGGAATAAATAAGAGTATCCAATTAAATAGTTCCTATTAGGTAAAATTTGGTCTGCACTTGGCATACCATAACGTGACTCACGAAAAAGTTGGGGAATTTCCATTATTACTTTCTTTTATAACTAGTTAAACATTCCTTTAAAATTCTTAGTCTTTGCAAATGCCCTAATAGAACGCTGTACCGTACAGAATAATTCCGCCGTCATATCTACGTCAGCCATAGCATCGTGAGCATTCTTTTTCGAATAACCCATATGTCCACGCACTAAAGCATCAGCCCCTAACTTATTAACAGATTTATCATTTTCAAACATCAGTAGCATAATATCATATACGTCAATTGATGAGTATTTGTTAAATAAATCCTGTCTGCTTTTATCTTTAGAAGATGGTCCATATTCCCAAGGTGAGTCGCACATAACCCTTTCAACAATGATATCATCGAACCCTTTATTATTATATCCAACTCGAATTGGTGCTGTCCAATTAGTCCCTTTGTAATTGTAAGACTTCACATACTCACAGAAATTTGACCAAACGGCTTTTAGTGTGGGTGCCGTTCTAAGCATTGCTTCAGTTTTACCATGTACTGCTATAGCCCCTGGCTGAAGTAAATCTAATCTATGAAGCTTACAAAATTCTGGATCAAAACTAGGTTGAACTAATGACTGAAATTCTGACCCCGGAATTATACTTAAAGTTCTGCTATTGACCATCTTGGCAGCAATTTGCACTATTTGTGTAGTTTTTGGTGAGGGTGATGTAGTCTCTAAATCGTACACACAATATGTATTATATATCATAAAAACCCTGTTTTTTATTTTTGGTGTATAGTATTCTGAACCTTATTATATCTACCCACAAGGAGTGATGAAGAATTAATAGGATGGTGTAGGAGAATTTCAGATTATTCTCTTTCGCAAGCGTTAATGTTCATACGTGAGTAAGAAATATATTGAGGCATCTTATGAAGTCTTGCGAGCCATAATTTAAGATGTGAAGTACTACGTTGATCGTTTATAAGAATCTTATAGGATAGATTTAGACAATGTCCAGTGTTAAATTTATTCACGATCATACTCCAGATATAATGGGCCTATTGCAACAGGGGTAAAAAATTTTTGAGCAAAAATCATATTTTTTAGATCAGTCTGCAACATCATATCCAACCAAAGGTCATTATTCATTTTATAACATATTGAATTAATACCTTGTAGTTTAGGTCTACATCCCATCATATTCTACCTCCAAAATTCCATCTGAACTAACACGCTGAATCCAACAGATTTGTTCCATTCGTCTTAGTGACTTGTTGTCACACTGACTTCCCACGCCGTTCCAAATATCATAGAAGTGTTGCATAAGCTTTTTTCTTAAGTCTGGCATACCATTAACTCACTTTCTGATCTTGATATTGAACCACTTCTCTACACCACCCAATAAAATCTTCATCTGTCAATTTCCATTTCATAGCATTGAGATGCTTATGAATCCATTGAATATTGCCTTCAATGTATCCTTTTGAAGCATCAATCCTGTCCAGACTAGCGGTTTGAAGTTGAATCGTCTTACGTGTAGGGGCAAAACCTAATTTTACGCCGCTTAATGCACACTTCCTGTCCTGTTTGAGAAACAAATTCCATATGTCTTCAAGTGTAATTCCAACTTCTAATTTTCTAGATTTAGCACCAAACATTACACTATTCCAATAGGTAATATTAATCTCTCCGTACCCTTTAAAGTTTGGATGATCTTTTCCCCTTTTTCTAGATGTGCAACCACAAGACTTGGTGTTTCCACTCTGTAAGGAATTTCCTAGAACCTCTATGGTTTTACCACAGCTACAGAGACATAAATATATACTTTTGTGACTTTTTGGATCTTTTCCCACATGTTTAACTGGAGTTAATTGATCGAAAGGTTTACCTATAAATTCCTCATGTATATCATTCGATAAACCAAATTGTTTTACAAACCTACTCACATATCCTTCACTACATCCTAAGATATGGGAAATTTCCCTCTGTTGAACGCCTTCTTTTTTTAGTCGGACGATTTCTTCTGAAATAAAACTCATGTCTGGACTCCTTGATAAGATTGATATATAGCGGACATAGTACTATACACCAAAATATCAGGATATCCGTCAAGTCTGACATGTCATTTCTAATTTACGAAGCAAATTCACACCTAATACATCAAGCTTCACTCCACCCGCCGCTTCTAAATCGCTCATTTCAAATCCAGCTACAGGATCTTCCCCCTTGGTTGGTTTAACCATTGGGCAGAACTGTTCTAATGGAACAGATGAAACAACCACTCCAGCAGCATGTTTGCCTTGAGATTTAAATATCCCCTCAATTCTTAATGCTTGTTCAAATTGTTTTGCATAATCACCAGAAAGCTCACCATCAACTTCTACGCAATACTCTCTTAGAGCGTCTGGGTCATTTTCTAAGCACCATTTAATTACTGAAGGTTTTTCCATTTCTTCCAGCTTATCAGAAAGAAGTGACTCTAGTGGTATCTTGTTCGTAATCATGTTCATCTCTTCGAACGAACATGACTCATTAATCCTTAATACTTCTTTTAGTGCTCCACGACCTTGCAACCGTCCAAAAGTCACCATCTGACAAACTTTATCGTGACCATATTTTTCTCTAAGATAATTAATGACCTCTTCACGCAAATCTGGCGGGAAGTCAACATCAATATCGGGTAATGATCCAATACGTGCTGAGTTATAAAATCTTGAAAATAGAAGGCCGTAAGGAATAGGGTCAATCAGAGTGATACCAACTAAATAAGAGACTAAACTTCCTGCTGCTGACCCTCTTCCAGGACCGATTAATCGTCCATTATCCCTGAATTTATTTACATAGTCTGCTACGATAAGAAAGTAGCCAGCAAGATTAGCTTCTTCAATGATTTTAAGTTCGCTTAATACTCTATCTCTATACTCAATACTCTTCTCTTCTGTTTTTACAACACCTTGTGGTATTAATTTGTTTTTCCAACCTTCACGGCATAGCTGTTTAAGGTATTCGATCTGGCTTAAACCACCGGGACAATCAAACACTGGTAATAGTGGGGCAGAAAGAATATCATAGGACTCACATTGTTCATCAATCTTGCCCACATTTTCAATCAGATTAGGTTCATAGAGTTTTTGTATATTCTCTTGGTCTGGAAAACAATAAAGGTTGCTCTTGAAGAATTTTGTAAATTTGTAAAAATCTTCTTTTAGTAGCCCCTTATCCGCATTACTACTGGTCACCTTCATCTTAGATGATAGTAAAAGACGATGGTCTACCGCGTCTTCAGGCTTGGCGTAATTAATTGGGCAACCAGCAACCAAGTTAGAAAAATTGATGTCTGTAGCAATCTGAGATAGATAATCAGACACTGCGTTAGAAGATGGGAACTCTTTTCCATTGATTCTATTAAGCTCTAAGAAATAGTTTTCCCCAAATAAATTAATGTAATCATTAATCTTCTGAATAACTAAATCTTGGTTTGTATTATCTAGACAAGCTACTGCTTCTTCTTCAGTCCCGGCATTATGAATACATGCTGGGTCTTCAACCATATGATAAAACAATCGGCTTCCAATATATCCGTCAATAACAAAAAAATCCCCGTCTATAATAGACAGAGATTCTGACGGGAATATAAATCCCTCATGCTTATTGCATATAGAAACAATTTTTAATAGCTTAACCCATGCTTCTTTATTCTTGCAAAGAACAATTATAGTTCCTCCATAATTTTCTACGGGGATCTCGCATCCGATAATCCCTTTGATCTCTTCCTTTTTACAAGCCTTTATAAATTGAACAGCACCTGAAACAGATGCGTAATCTGTAAGTGCTACAGAATTATACCCAAAAGATTTAGCAGTAGATACTAAAACTTTAGGTGTTAATGTTGACTGTAATAGTGAGTAATGTGAAGTTACTCTAGTTGGAAACCATTTGGTATTCTGATCTTTCAATTGTCTCATTTATTATCCCCCATTCAAAAGCATTGTCAAAATAAATAGCTAAAGAAAAACTACATTGTTCTACTAAAGACTTATATAAATTAATTTCAATGTTTAATATTATTCTATCTACATCCACTAAACATCTCCTTTTTTATCTTCTTCTGATAGAACGCATGGTAACAAATTTTCAATACTATATTTTCGGACCAAGTCCATATCAAGATTATCGGACTTTGCGAGGTTTTCGCTAGCGGGAATTAAGCGTAAATTAGCATGATTCCAGCATTTTGTCAAGTCTTCTTCAGTTAAGCTATACAAACTTTTAGGAATTATGTGGTCGATATGAAGGGTTTCATCTGTGTCTGGTTTACTTTTGTTCAGGTGGTCAACTAGTTCTTCGATGGAACATCCGACATATTGTATGGTTCTACAAGTTTTTATACTCATAAGTTACTTATACCCCTGCTTTATCTTCATCAGACAACTTTCCACCACCACTTTGATAAGTGGAAATTCTTTCCAATCCCTTACCATATGCGGCAATAACTTGATTAATACCTTTATCTTTTACCTCGTCTCGCATGAATTGGCAAGTGGACTTCCCAGAATCATCCCATTCTTCAGAAAATTTGCACAGATATTGACATTTCCAATGAGTATTATCATTAGACAATAGTCTAGGCTGTTTAACTGACTTTATGTATTCGAATTTTTGTCTAAGTATATTTTCGGCTTTTTCATAGTCTGACTCATCAAAACAGATATCAAACAATCCACCAGGTACATCAACTCCGTCAATCTTTGAGTCATTTATGTAATAAATCGAAACATAAAATTCATAATCAGGAAATGTGTTCTTAAGAGCATAATAATATAAAAGAAGTTGAACATCTTTTTCCAGCTTTTCTTGCGTCTTTATTTCACCAGTAGCCCAATCTATTCGTTTTCCAGTTTTAAAATCGAGGATCTGAAAGTAATTTTCGTTATGTTTTACTATAACGTCAACAGTTCCCTTAATCGAAAGATTTCCTTCGATAATCTCTCCGTTAACATCATATCGATATTTCGCCCAAGGTTTTTTGATTTCAATATCGAAAAACTGCTCTACCGCAAAGATATCCTGGTTTCTCGGGTCCATTTCGCCATTCTTGTAGGCCAAAGCCTTCAAAAACCAATCGTGGCACTGCTGGTACACCTTTGGTGTGAATTTTTCAGACAGTTCAGGAACATGCTTAGAATAGTAATCATAACACATTTTACTGATAAATTCTAGATCTTCTAGCTGCTTAAAAGTATGATTAAAGATTTCGTCTTTAACCTTCCTTTTTCCTTCTCGTTTGGCTATTACAATATTTCCCAACGTCTCCATACACTTATGTACTATTGTTCCCATAGTAGCTTTAAGATTCTGCTTATCCTTCATTCCTAAATTATAAGTTAAGAAATATTTTTGTTCACAGAAAGATAATGTAGAAATCGAACTTGATCTGTGATAACATACAAGCATTATTGTACTTTCTAGGGATTATGTGAGATTAATTACTATATGGATTATTTTCACATCCAGGAAATTCACATTCCCCAGGATAACAAGCGGTGCCTATGTTGTCGCCAAAGTAACAAGTGCAACAAAGATCGCCGTATGTAGGTGCTGCTATATGACATTCTTTACAGTATTCATCGTCTTCTACGCTCACAGGCTCCTCGGTAAAATTCCCCATTCGCACAATTTCTCTTTAATCGCTTCATTCTGTTCAGTAATTGTCATATTGGAATTATCGATTATTGCATCATAAAGTTCTATGTAAGAACCAGCCTGTTCGCTTGAGTGACTTCCAGGCTTTCCATTTCTTGTTAGATAGATAACCTTTCCACCATTTGATTGGATAGCATTAATCTCATTCTCAAAACGGCAGTCAGATATTAAGGCTAGATCTGGAGAAGTATTCTTGATATTATTTAAACAATAATCCGTCCAGATTTTACTATATATTTTTCTTAATATGTCTGTACCAAGATATTGCATGAATTCTCTACCAGTCATGAACTGTTCTTCATCACTTGGTAAATATTTGAAATAAAAGTTTTCAGCAATTCCTTCTTCCTCTAGTACAGAATATACTTCGTCACACATATCGTCGCTATCATAAATGATAACACCTGGCATATCTACCCATTTAAGTTTTGTTAGTGAGTTCTTCTGTTCATCAGTGCCGTATACTTTTTCTGGTTCTAATCCAAATAGATTTAAACATAATTCTTTTAATGGTTCTGCAAAACTAAACCCCCTAACAAACGGCCAAAATGAGTTAGATGCATATTCTATAAACTCTTGATTTTTTTGGTCTAAATCAAAAATACCAGCAGATTCGAAAGGTCTATTGTCTTCGTCTCTATAAATAGCATTAACTATCAACTTCCCCTCTGGAGAAATATCGAAGTGTTTAATAAACCCATGACGTTTCATTTCGTAACCGTGTAGATAATTTACCGTAGTAGACTTTCCACTTTGTTTTGCACCAGCAATTGCTACAATTGTTGTCATATTATTTTGCTTTCATATTTATTTGAAGTTTGTATCTGGAAAAGTAGATCTGAAGAAATTTCTATATTGTTTAAATATTTAAGACTTTTAAAGACTTTATATACTTCTATTACTATAGATGTCTGCGGAGCTATCTCATTGTTTTGATTGAGAGTTCCGTTACATGCAGTCATAAGATTTTGTATAGATCTATTTATTTTTACTTGGTTTATTTTTCTCATAAACTACCTAATAATCTGAGGTTTTATTATTTCAATAATTTCTTGTGGTGTCATGTCTCCAGTATCATGATGGTCGAATTTTATGTCTTTTATATCAAATATTTTTCCAAACTTCTCCTTAATTTCTTCTCTACCTTTTCTCCCCGGCTCGTCATTATCCAAAGCTAAATAAAGTGTGCCTACGGAAGCTTCTTCTAACAGTATAGTCTGACGATCACTTATTTTGCATGTAAATAACCCCACGCAATTAGTAATTCCAGATTGCCATAATTTCAGTACGTCTCCCTGCCCTTCAACAAGTACAGCGGCACCAGATCTTTTTAGACTATCAAAAGCTTTTCCGTAATTATAGAGGGCATTTCCTGTATTAAATCCTTTACTGTTTATCCATTTTGAAGAATTTGAGGACACGGCACGACCGACAGCACCAATCACATTGACGCATGATTTGTCATAAACTGGAAAGACTGTTCGATTATACATCTGCTTTCCAAGTACATTACAATATCCAACATCAAATTCCTCTAATATCTCTTTAGAGAATCCTCTGGCTAAATAATAAGGGCATGGAATTTCTAAATTTTTAATAACCTCTGACCTAGTGCATATGACCTTATTAATCGCCCCGTTGTGAAAAATCTTGTCAATACGAGAGTCTTCAAGATTGTACTGTAAATTATCCTGCCTTTCTACTTTTCCAGATACAAACTTTTTCAAGTAATTTACAGCGTCAATAAATGTCTGTTCTTTTTGACTCTTTTGCTCTAAAATGCCTTTTATTAAACCAAAGACATCATTTCCACAATCTTCATGACATCCATGAGAATTACAAAACCAAATTCCATAATATTCAGAGGTGGGGTCAATATTAATATTAAACGCTGTAGAATTATCCCCGTCATGAACGGGGCATCTTCCTATCATTTTGTTCTCAGACTCATAAAATTCCTCAAGATCAAGAGATTCCATAATCTCTCGAATCTTATCAGTCGCCTGCCTCTTCATCGCTTTCTTCTGGGGTTCTGTCAGGGACTCCATCATTCTTTAATTCTTTCTCTTTCTGGATTTCTCTTAATGTCCCTAACTCTTTGATCTCGGCTATTTCTCCATTCATTTGCATACAAATATAGCCACTTTCTATTCCAGGGCCATGACGACTGACCACAGGTATTAATTTTCGATTTCCGGCTTTATCTCCATAAAGAACTTTATCTTGAGCAAATTCTTCGTCTGTCTTAGTCTTGAAAATAGAAAAGGATGTAGCAAGCCAAATAAGTCTATCTGACCCAGATACAGCGTCTTCAGTCTCTTTAGTAATACCGTCACGGTTAAGCTGTACGAATGACAGGCAAGGGCAATCGTATTGAACACAAAAGTTGTGGAGTTTAGTAATTTGAAAACCAAGTGCTTGGAATTCTGCCATATTACCATTTAGACTGTCTGATGACATTAACTTTAGATAATCATAAATAATAAGGCAATCATTCATTCTTCCATTTTTGTCATAGCCTACTTCTTTTAAAAGCCAACGTCGTGCCACAGAAAGAATTTCATCAAATGGGCGACCAGAAACATTAATATAATGGTAAGGTCTTTCAGATAAATCTTTAGCGGCTCTCTTTAGATTGTCAACTGATGCTTCATCAGTTTTAAAAGAACTGCTTGAGATATTATTAATTGGTACTCTACTGAGAAGTGCTAACAATCTATTTTGATGATCAGTCTCACTCATTTCCGTATCTAGCATAAGAACGGGAATTCCATTATCTCCTAGACTTGTGACAAATTCCGCCACATTATCGGCTAGTACTGACTTTCCCGCCTTACTCCTTGCTCCGATAAGATCAACGCATTGCCTGCGAAGACCGCCTCCAATAGCCAAGTCGAACGCTGGAAAACCTGTAGAGATTCCGGGTGGTCGAATTTCTTGATCCATCAAGTTTTCGACATATTCAATTACATTATGCCCAATAAGCTGCGGATTACTTCTATCCTCTCTAATATATTCTGATGCAATTTCTTCTATTCTACTCTCAGCTATAGAAAGAATTTCTGTGACACTCTGATCACCATCAACATCATTCAAACCTAAATAAATATGTCTAAGAGAATTTTGCAGTTCTCTAGTAAACTGTAGTTTACGAATCTTTAAGCCGTGATTTCTTACATTCTCTAGCTTTACTTCGTACCTCATCAGATGCTGGAGATGTTTTAAAACATCTGGTTTATTCAGATATTCATCTAGATCAAGTTGTTTTGCCGCAGAAAGAATTGAAGTTAAGTCGATAGACGAGGAAGTTTCTAAAGCCTTAGTCACACATTTAAATATCACCTTATTATTATCAATAGTAAAACTATCCTCTTTTACTATCGACTGGATATCTACAAATGCGTTGATACCATGATTTATTAGTCCAGAAATAACAGCTTTTTCAGATGCTACATTACTAAGAATTTGGGCATTTTTGTCCACATTTGATGAAGTCACAGTAATAAGGCTCTTTCTTGAATTGTGGATTTATCTCAATGTTCTTATGACAATCTTGACAGAAGACAGTTGTCATCTTAAACGCCGCACGAGTCCTTGGAACTGGCTTTACCTTATCATTAATAAGGTCTTCATCAGGCTCTTTCTCTATTACTACAGATTCAGGGTTAAAATTATTTACGAATTTTTTCTTTTCTGGCTCTCTCTTGTTCTTAAACATAGAGAAGTCTTCTATGTCTGCTCTGTCTGCTCTGTTAGTACTATTATGTATTACTTTTGGAGTATCAGATAAACTTTCCTTATTATTATCTGGTACTGAATAATCTTCATCAGGGAATAAAACTTTTTCACCTGTTAAAAGGAAAAAGCCCTCTTCAATTAATTCTTCATCACCCTCTTGTATCCCCAATTTGATTTTATTGATAGCTTGTGTTAACCTCATTTGATCCTCGATAATTGATAAAGAATTTCGGCTGTTTTATTCAATGGTGTAATTTTGTTTGTATATAGTGTACATACCGTTTTAGATTTACGCATAATTTCTCTGAGTTTATTGACTACTGGATATTTATCGCATATTATCTGTTCCTTAGATAAGTTACTTGTATATTCTGGGAATTCTGTATTATTCATACATCGTATATACATATCATTAAAAGCATTAGAAGCCCATTCGAATCTAGCTGTTTCTTTATTCTGTTTGTGAGTTAGCTTAGAGATGTAAGTTTGTATTAGATAGGAGTGTGTTAAAGCTTCTTCATTACTCAAATCCTTAAGTTGTTTAGTGGAGAAATTTAGAGACTCGTACACTGATGCGTCCGACTCGCACAAATTAATATGATTAGCAATTTCATATTGATTCAAGAAGGAATCAAGTTCTGCTAATATATTTTCTACTTCCAGTTCTTCAGTAGACTCTCCCATTCTTCTTCCTTATCAAAGGGTAATACTATCATGGTTATATCATTCAACAAACACCATTCCATTTTTTTGAAGTCTCTACGTTTATGCTCTTGAAAGCCTTTTTTGGTTTTATGAAAGAATTTGCTGAATTTATAATGTTGTTCCCCATGAACTTCTATGATTATAGATAATTTGGGGATAATGAAGTCAGCGTAAAGAAGACCAGTAGCTCTTGTTCTAGATCCCGGTAGAGTAGTTTCTTCATAAACAACTTCAAATGGAAATATCTCAGAGATTAATTTTCTAGCTTTATTATGATAGGCAGACTTATTTTCTCTAAAACTTTTATGTGCAGACTTTGAAAAATTTATATTGTAAATTTTTTTGTCAAATCCTATGACTCTCAAACTAAAAATTCCTTCATTTCTTTTTCAATAACTTTAACGACTGATGGATTATCGTTTAAAAAGCTGCATAGTTTAGCCTTACCTTGAAAACCATATTTTTTCTCTTGCAGATCTAACAACATCTGTTCACCTATTTCTTCCTTATAGTTCTCCAAAAAGTTCATATAATACCATGCACCTTTTTTGTTGAAGATTCCGAAATCATCTCCAAGAGCAACAATCTCTTCAACGTTATCCAGACCGTGGTTAAATCTAAAATAACTAATAGCGTTAGTTTTATCAGTTCCTTGTGAGGAAGTCAAAATCTTCCAGTTAATCTCTTGACCAATACGATTCCCGTTATCATCAATCCAGTCTTTACTGTGAGAAACTTGCATCATAGTGTCGTATTGATAGCCTATCTTAACACCGCCATCAGCAGTCCATTGTTTAGACCCAGGCATTGAAGATTGTGTTGAGATCAAATGATGAATACCTATAATAATAGCTTTCGTTTTTGGTACAACTTGTCCCATCCTCTTACAGAAATTAGATAATATCTTTGGAAGTCCTGGCCGAAAATCCCCGCTAACATATCCTTCTAACTCTTTAGCTGGAATAAGACTGGAAAGAGAATCTATAATAAATAGAGCACCCTCATTTTCTGGAGCTTTTATCTTTTCCTCTAGTGCATTTAAAAACATTTCCGCAGTTAATATTGTATTACCATCTGATTGGATTAACTGCATCTTATCCAGATCAAGACCTTTTACTCCGCAAAGGTTATACTTCTTGATTCTACCCTCTGCATCTAGATAGACTACATTTCTACCTTCGGCTTGAGCATTGGCGGCAATTTGAAGTATTGTTGAGGTGTTATGAGTAACAATAAAATTGTCGGTTAGATATAGATGGTCTTTACTATCTAATTCGATACATTGACACTCTTCACTGGCAACCTGTTCCACACTTTTAATAGAACGAAATAATTTGGGCTTAATCCTCTTTTTATCAAATTTCTTTCGTGTTAAAGAAAAAATATTAGAAATATCATTTCCGGAAATATGCAGTCTATAAGAAAGAAATCTTTTACCATCACATTTAGTCTCTCTCATCTTGATTTTTACTTTGTAACCTAATGACTGCAAAAGCTCCATTACATCTTTAGACAATTGCTTAGATACTGTAGTATATTCTCCAGTCTTACCTTTATCATTAAAACCATCAGTATCCATTAAACCCCTGGCTAAATCTAAACGATCCAAATAGTCCGAATATTTATAGTCTTCAGGTATAAACTTTTGATGAGAGTTACATCCCATCAGTTTTAGATTTCTTAATTCCTTAGTTAGTAGGTTTTCCTTCTTTTTATGATCTGCACCATAAGATATGGCATAATCATAATTAGACCTATGTCTAAGCTTTGCTCCTATAGAATCACAATAGCTTCTAAATTCATCTAAAATTTCTTCATCTGCTGACGAAATCATAGGTGTTCCATGTGTTAGTCCACCATCGCCTATCAAACATCCTAAGATGTAAGGTTTTATCCCTAATTGTCGCCTATTAAACTTAACAGGTTCAGTTAATTGAATTTTCCACTTATTTCTATCGTGATATTTCAAACCCTTTCTAAGTATTTCCTCTAGAGATAAAACAACGTATTCATTTTTACCATTATTTTTAGCAACTTTCCATAAATGGTCCTTACAACAGAAAGCGGAAGTATTATCATTAAAAGTAACTTTATAAACTTCTTTAACCCCTTGTGGATAAATTTTTAAAATTTTAGCACTTTTCCCATCTGGGGTACATACCTTATCTCCTTGTTTTATATCGCTCATCTTAACTGGACCAGACGGTGTATAAACTATAGACCCCAAAGGCTGTGCCTTGCCGGTTTTTGCTTTTCCAACAATTTGAACCCAAGTGCCTTCTAGAAGACCTCCATTCAATGCAAAATCCAATGATGGAGAGATAGACAGACTTTTTAGTCTGCATTTTTCCTCAAAGACTTCCCGGCCTGTTTTAATAAAGTCTCTTTCAAAGTTTTTAAGACTTTTCTTTACCGCTGTATCAGAATCTTTACTCATTCAGTATACTCCAAAGATTTTTCTTACCAAAAGGTTTTTTTGGTTCTAATTTACTCTTATCTTGCTGGGTCTTATCTTCAAAGACTTTGTCTTTTACTAGACTTTGTGCTTCATCTATAAATGGTATCAGCCTTTTATTGGAAAAAGATAGGACATTTTTAACAGCCTTGTTATTAAGCCCTTTAATTATAGCAGAAATATCATAAGTCTTTAACAATCTAGAGGCGTACATAGTTTGTAGACCAAAAGATTTTTTATACTTTGGAATACGCCAAAAAAAATTAGGCAATGTGCCTTCATTGTTAAGTTCAGAGCGTCTCTTAAATATTAGCTCTGCTAAGTGTGCTGATTCTGTGACATAAATTTCACCATAAAAAGATTTGTAGGGCTTACTTTCTGATGGTTGTGATTGCGTCATTGTAATATTTACTCTTTAGACCAGCACCTCTAGAACTATCAGCCTTAGCTGCGGCAGCTTCAGTCATCGCCACAGCCCCATATCTCTTGTTCTTAGACATCAACTTGTCATCTGTTGGAGTCTCGGGGGTTTCTTTTTCTGGTTTTTTTACTAATTTCCCTTCCCGAATCGATTTTTTCATGTAACGATCAATTACATCTGCCGGAATACCTAATTCAATAGCTAGAGATTTAGGATCAGATTCTAAATGATTATCAATAAAATATTTCTGAAGTTTAGTCATACGATATCTTTTTGATTTTTCTTCAGCCATTTTGTTTCCTTTTTGCTATAGTTAGAAATCGTTGTTCACGAGTCTTTAAGTATCTGATATAAAGACGAAAACAATCTTCACTTACCTTTTTGAAGGTATTCTCTATCACCCTTCTTTGTGAGCAGTCGTCACCCCAAGGATCTACTAAAAGATTCATCTTACACATAATTGAATATGTGATACTTTCTCTTCCATCAATTGTTTTGACTAGCATCTTAGCATAACACTTGTCATTATCTACACATTCTTTACCTTCATTATTGAAATAAGTTTCATTGTACGTAATAGAGTTCTTTAAAAAATCATCCATTCTCAATGTACCTTAATTTTTGTTCTGGAGTCATTTTGGAAATCTTCTTATTTAAGTCTATTCTTTCTTTTGTGCCCTTACCTATGATTTCTTCATGTTTAGCCTTTTCTTCTGAAGTTTTGTATTTACCAATCTTCTTAGTGTTTCGATCTGCTAATTGTCCTAAAGTGGTAGCTTCTCCTATTACTATTGGGGGAAGTCCTAGACTAATTAACCTTGTGAGACACATTTTCTTACATCTTGGACATTGCTTCTTTGGTGCGTCGTGAATAGATTGACTGACGTTCTCCCATAAGAATCCACAATGATGGCAGGAATAATCATACAGCATTTAGATAATCCTTATATTTCTTATATTTTCTATCTAAATAAATGGTCGAATCTTTATATAGATATTCTAAAATTCTTTTAGATTGCTTATTTCCATTAATCCCAAGAGTATAGGCATTGCCGGATTTAACTAATTTAACATTTGGTTTTTGTAGGTTTACTTGAATAGCATGTAATACATTCTTAGTTCCAACGAAACTTAATCTAATATTATTACTTTTTCTATGCTTACTAATACAACCGTCTCCGTCAAAATATCCCCTTATTAAATGCCTTTCTAAGATTTTTGGTATATTTGGATATTCAAGTGTCAAACTTTTTCTTTCTGTACAGCCTAAAGATATTAAGTCTTTACAAAGTTTTTTGGATGTGTGAAAACTATAACATTTATAAGGATAGATTTTTACATCTCTAATAGAATCTATATCTTTATGAAATTTTTGCAAATGTTTAAAATCTTCTTTTTTTAATCCTATATCCAGTCTGTAAGAAGTACTGGTTTTGAAAATACATCCGTCAGCCATTATAAATCCAAGCCAATACGCCTGCCTTTCAGTTTTAATGTTTTGAAAAAAATTTTCATTTAGTATCTTTTTTGGGACAGGTCTAATCAAATTATATTTTTTAATTTGTTTATAAATAAAATTCCTAGACATTCCTAGTTTTTTACTAATCTCCACAATTGGTGTATGAGAAGACAGCATCTCCTGAATAATTAAATGCATTATTACCCCTTTCAGAACAATTTGACTGTATATAGACCTTATACACCAAAATGCCTAATATTGATTATTTATGTCATTCAATTACTCATATAGTAAAGGAGCCATAATTGGAATAAGGTAACTCCAAAAGTTATTTTAACTATTTTCTTTTTGCAGTCACTTAGATAAAAGTAATTTTGAAGAAAACCTAAAACTAAGACAGTACCAGAAACTTTTAAACCCATGAATAATGATATATCTCCATTGGAAAGTTCTATTAGATATAGTCCAATAGGATTCTCTTCCATTAATTTTAGAGTCTTTTGAAACTTTATAGCATAATAAACATCCACAGCAGAAATTAATCCGATAATCAACCACATTAGATTAAAAAGTATTATAGAGGATGTGTTTCTTTTATTACTAATTCGCACTCTATTATCTTTAAATACTGGAAACTTAATTTTGAGTTCTTATCAAGTTTCTTATTTTTATGCTTGATAATACTTTTTGCAGCCGATTTAGCAGTTCCAAGTGTTTTATAGCACCAAGTATTTTTATATGTTTTTACAGGATTATTATCTTGGTCTCTAATCATAAATATTTTCATCTTTTAAGGCCATTAAAACAGACTTTATAATTGGATTTCTTTGAATGTCATCATCTGTTAACTCGCATACTCCTACACCTTTTAGTTGAGACAATTTAGATACGCAAATATGTAATCCACTATCCCTTTTTAAATCTGTTTGATCAACGTCTCCATTAATCAAAACCTTACTGTTTTCCCCAATTCTAGTAATAAACATTTTAATCTGTTTTAATGTGCAATTTTGTGCTTCATCTAGAATCATATAAGAATTATGGTAACTAGCACCTCTCATCAACTCTAATGGCTCAAATCGTATAACATCTTGTTCAAGTAATTCATCAAAATTTTCATCTCCAAGAAAGTATCGAAGATTTTCTTCCATAGGTTTTAAGTATGGTCTTACCTTCTCTTGGATATCTCCAGGAACCGCACCTAAACTTGCTCCGGCAGTCACTAAAGGTCTAGTAACAATTAGCTTTTCTGTTTTGCCTTTTAAAAGATGCTGCGAAGCGATTCCTGCTGAAATAAATGATTTTCCGGTTCCCGAAGGTCCAGAACAAAATGTGATGTCATTCTTAATTATAGACAATACATATTCCGTTTGATTCTTCCCTTTAGCTTCAAAACTTCTTTTTAACTTTCTTTGAGGTTGAGCAGGTTTTTCTGAATCGTAATCATGCTGTCTACTTTTTCTCATACAAATCTCTTATTTATTGGAATTATCTACCACTGCTTCCAAAACCAGATTTAGATCTTCCTGTTTCATCAAGTTCCTGCGTTTCTTCTAATTCAAAATGCTTGGCATCTTGAAAAATAATTTGAGCAATTCTATCTCCCGCTTTAATATTCTTTTTAGGAAGGCTTGGATGGCCTGAAATATTTGTATTGCATAATGCAACACTTACATCTCCAGTGTATCCATGATCTATTACACCCCCATGAAGGTGATACCCCTGACTTCCTAAAGAAGATCTATCCCATAACAGCCCCACCATCCCTTTTGGGACGGCGATAGCTACTCCTGTCTTGATCAGCCTTGTTTCGCCTGGAGAAAGTTCGACATTTTCATCCGCATACAGATCGTATCCAGCATCTGTAGGATGGCTTTTCGTTGGGATTATAGCTGTAGGAGATAAGCGTTTAACAGAAATCTTCATGCGATTAGTCCTAAATAAATTATGATCTTTT
>Ga0099850_1000526_pt1 | contig 17288 bp, 24 predicted proteins | sample CB_VirMetaG_5_FD_79182 | JGI IMG/M metagenome (GOLD analysis project Ga0099850, IMG submission 79182) | Freshwater to marine saline gradient viral communities from Chesapeake Bay - CB_1508_1D Viral MetaG | ecosystem: Environmental > Aquatic > Marine > Coastal | place: USA: Chesapeake Bay... | reverse complement strand
CGAAGTTGCTCGTTATCCTGGCAACGGTCAGATCAACCCCCTCATGTCCGGGATGCAGCCCAACGCTGCTCTCTACATGGGTCAGGGCTTCGGTCAAGCCACCTTCGTGGCCGGCGAACCGATCATGCCCACCGGCTTCGTGTTTGAAGGCGTGCGCTTCTTCGAAAGCACCAACATGCCTACTCAAACGCAGAATGCGACCATTGCTTCTACCACTGCTGACTACAACGCAGCAATTGGTATGTTCTTCGGTCCTCAGTCTGTTGGCGTGGGCATCGGCGGTAACAACGCCCAGGTGCTGCTCAACAACAATGATGACTTCAGCCGTTTCATCATGATGATTTGGAGCCTGTACGCAGGTTTCGAACTCCTGAACGCTGATTTCGTCACCGTTGCCTACTCTTTCGACGCTTGAGGAGGTAACTAAAAATGGCTATTAACTCTAATCAGCTGCACGTTGCCAAGATTTATCCTGGTAACTACACCAACGTTCTTCGTTATTGGCACGAAGAGAAAACCGTTCAGTATGACAACGCGAACGGTGTTTCCACCAATCTGACCGGTCAGCCTGTCGGCGGTCCTGTCGGTGTGGTGTTCCGTCCCGGTTGGATTGCCCAGCAGGCTGTTGGTTATGTTGACCTGAGCTATCAGGCTCTCGGCACCACTAACCAGCTGTCTTACTACACCAAGCCTTACGGTTCTGGTCAGAACAGCGCTGAGCAGCCCTTCCTGAATGCCAGCGTGATCGTTCCTTCTCCCGACTTCCAAAAGGATGTGCGGGCGGACATCACCGATGGTATCAAGGTGCCTGCAGGTGCCTACGTGTACCGCACCTCCCTCCGTGTGGATGGTGGCGATGTGGTCAGCTCCGGCGTTGCCGGCGGTTCGGCTACTCCTCAACTGACCCTGATCCCCGCCGTGGGCCAAGGTCTTTTCAACACCACCACCGTTGTGTCGGGTCAGTTCGGTACCTCCCTCACCGGTTCGAACAGCCGTATCGCTAACGGCAGCGTGGGTTCCACCAACATCATCGACAGCAGCAGCCTGTCTGCTCTGTCTGCTGAAACTCAGTGGAAACTGTTTACCACCACCAACCTGGGCGGCGTTGCTGCTTCCGGTCTGGCACAAGGTTCGGGTATCTATGATCCCCGCGCTGGTGCTGGCAAACTGGCTGGTAAGGACAAAGCTCTGGCAATCTGCGAAGTTTGCTGGATCGTTCCCGATGAGCCCCCCGAGCGTCAAGATCTCGCTCTGCAGCCCGGCGGCATCATCGAGTCCTCCGTGTACACCTCTACTTCCCCTTCCTGATAAACTAAGGACGGGACACAGAGAAATCAGCCCCTCCTTCGGGAGGGGTTTTTTATTTGGATTTGAAAGTTAATCTAAATTTATTGTCCTGAAGTTACTTTTCGCTGTCAGAGTAAATAGGACGTATCCCGATGCCAGTCTGCTATGGCGGAACGTGAGTTTTCTGACCTTAAGTTAGATCGGAAAGAGTGTGAGCGTTGCGGAGCAACATGGTTAAACGGCCAACATATCTGGCGCACGGGCGCTAAAGGTAACGAGCTCGATTTAGCAGGGTTAGTTTGCAATCAGATTAATGACCCACGCTGCCTAAATCCGATGAAAGGCTGCTCTGGCGGAGACACGTGGGCCAAAAGGGCTGCTTTTATTAATAAAGCAACCGAAGAAATAATCAAAGCTCCTCAGGAACCTATGTGGGATGCAGGTATCTGGAGTTCTGATAGTTAAAAACGACCCGGTATGCCCCTCATTAAGTATGAAGTCGGCCTAATAGCTGCCCCAGGAGTGGTATAGGCCTGACATGCCTGTATATCTTTTGTAAAGTTATCGCCCCAGTAACCTGCGCCACCTTTAGCGCTATATGCAACTTCACGTAAGTGCCTATCTGGGTTAACAGCTCTCATGCACTTTTGCATTTGCTGTAGTTTTTCGGGACCCTTTATACCTGTGTATTCCGAGATTAGATCGATCATTTGGGGAACAGCATCTAAACCACCTGTAACGGCACTAACCCCTAAACCACCACCTCCTACAATCAGAGCGTTTGCCGTTCTTTGGGCAGCGTTCGGTTCTTCAGGGTTTACTAATTCGGCTGCAGCACCTAGAAAATCCCCTAATCCTGGGATAGCACGAACAATTTTCTGTGCGGCTTGCCCCGCCATCCTATTTACAGGCATTTTTCTCGGTTCTCCGTTTTACTTAGGCCAGTAATGACTTTATTTTAGGCTTTTCTGAGATAAACTTCTGTCTACATACTGTTCGTATCGCATGTCAACCACGATCTACAGTCCCAGCGGCGTCAAAGTTGATGTTTTGTCTATCCATGACGACGGTGAGTACCTTATGGTGCGTTCTAAGACCACTGGGAAGGTCTTTTTTGCCCATAAAGACCAGGTAACTCAGTTTGAAGAAGATAAAACAGAGGAAGAGGACGCCAAACCGGTTGCAAATCGCCGTGGCCGTCGAAAAGTAGTTGAAGAAGACACTAAAACTGCCGTTGTCAAACCTCAGGTGCCTGTTGATAACAGGATTAATTTAAATAATTTGACTCCTGAGGGTTTAACACAGTGTTTGCCTGGCGTAGGCATCAAAACCGCTAAGGAGATCGTAGAACTTCGTCAGTCTCTGCCTGGTGAACGCTTTACTAAGCTCGATCAACTTCAATCGATTAAACGAGTTGATTGGGAGGAGGTGTTTGCTACCGGTTCCGTGTACGTAGAATAAGTAAAGGGTATGTAACTAGGTTGTGGCGCAGTTATCTCAGTTTGAGTTAGAACAGATCCAATCTTATCTGGCTCAACAGGGCGTTGTCTTTCAGCCGACAACGACTGATGCAAGCAAACGAGAGGTTATCTACGCTGCTGTTAATCAGCTAAGCCGTAATCCTGCTCAGGTTTTCGGTTACGCACTTGATGACTTTAACTTCAGTCGAGTTGCGTATCATCTTGGTTACAACATAGCTACAGTCCCTGCTGGCGATTACGCTCGTCTTCTTGAGGCTTGTAATAGCGTCCCGTCCGAGTTCTATTACGACAAGATCGTTCAACAAATTGAACGATGTGAGGAAGCTGAGCGATTGACTGAGCTAGCCACCGGGCGTGCTACAAGTCGTCAAGAGACCATTCTTGGTGATGTGTCTCGCTCGATCAGTATTCAGGACAAGAGAGAGGTTACTCGCGTGTGGCGTGAGAACTATCTCTATGAGTGTGATCGCTTGGCTCAGATGCTCTATGTACCCAACTATCGCGACCCCGTAGCATCCCGTTACAGGTTTGAGCGCTCAGGTGGAGAGTTCATTCAAGCTATTCCTGGGCCTCCTGATGTATCACGTTCTGACCGTTTGTACTTCCGTGCTAATTGGCGCTAAACTTTCATTAAATAGGCCTTTTAGTCGCTGTGTCCGCTAAAAAGAATCTGCTAGATGCTTTCGCACGCACTTTGATGCAAGGTGCGGATGCTGTAAATGATTTCGTTCGCGGACTCAATCCTCAGGATGCGCGAACTGTACGAGAAGCAATCCAGAACCGCCCTCCCGCTAAACCTCCTGTTCCTGCTCAACCTGCAGCGAAGCCAACCCAACTTCGATTAGGTCTTACTCAGCCCGGCGCTGGTTCTCAAGCCTGGTCGCCTAGGCGTCAGTTCACTGAGCGTAATGCAGAGACTCTGCAACAGTTAAACCGCCCTCGTATTGGTGAAACTGTGCAGTTACCACCACGCCCCGTAGCTGGGCAGTTAGATCTGTTTGAGTCTGCTCCTGCACCTAATTTCACTCTTCGTAGTGAAGGTCCTCGTCGTCCTGCCGGTTTGCCTGTAGCCCTTAGCAGCACAGCTCAGAACTTAGCTCAAACTGATCCTGGTACTTTCAGCTCGATCCGCGATTTAGCTACTAAAGCCGAGGACTTCTATGGAATCAACCGTGGCGGACTCCTCAATGCCTTAGTGGAGCCTGGCGGTACCGATGTTCTTAAGTATTTGGGAGAGGGAGCGGATCTTAATACCGCTGTTCAACGTGCAACTTCTGGCGGAGGTATGGTACCTACCAGGCCTTTAGCTACAGCAGTTTATGAGCCTGGTGGAGCTTTAGTCCAAAGCCCCAGTGGCCGTTTAGCTGCGGTTGAAGAGAATATTCCCGTTGATGTGCGTGTTATTGAAGACGCCCGCAACCTCTTAGGTAATGCTGCTGGCGGCATTCAAATGGGCGATCTCAGCAAGCTTGCTCTTGCTAAGCGTGCCCTCGCCCTTGCAGGTGGTTTAGCAGCAGGTACTCAAATTCCTAACGTTGCTCGTCGTCTGTTCGGAGAAGACGATGGCCGTGATCTTGGCAACGCACCTGGCGTTCCCGATGATCAAAGGATTTTCGGAGTCCCTAGTGCTCCGGGCACCCCTACTGCTACTCCCGATATCGCAGCACTCCAAGAAGCTGTTGCTGCTCTTCAGCAGACTGATCCTTTGGCTGGTGAAGCTGCTAAGGCACTGATGCCTATGTCGCCAGAGCGTTACACCTCTGTCGAAGCCTACCGTGCCGATCAAGCTCGAGCCGCTCAAGCTATCCCTGCTGCTGGCCTCGTTAATTCTTTAGCTAAGCAGTATGCGCAAGAAGCAGCTACAGCTGCTCCCAAACGAGCTGAGCTTGCCGATTACATGCGTGGTTATGCCACAGCGCAGGGTATGACTCCTGAGGAACAGGCTGGGCTCGGTAACTGGGCACTCAGCAACCCCACGTTGGCTTATCGTTTGCAACAGGAAATGATGAAGCGTCCGGATCTCAGCGAACAAACAGGCGAATCCGTGACTACACAGACTCCTGTGACACAACTGGGTTCTGATACTCAGGCCAACGTAACGGGCAACGTCATTTTCGGTGGCGAAGCGGCTGCAACAGGTAATCCTGGTGCTTCGGACTTAGCCCAAGCCACTGAGCCTATGCCTCAGCCTTACTTACAGCGGACTCAGGAACTTATTCAGCGGATGGCTCCTCGTTCCCGTATGTACGCAGGTTATTAATAGTAAACTGTTAAAAAGGAAGTTAAGCCATGTCCTACACCGACTTTAATTTCGCCTTAGGGACTGAACCGCTTCTAGGCGTAAATCCTGGTGATTTGCTCGAAACCCCTGAACCAACTCCCGAGCTTCCAAAGGATTTTCCAGGTGGTTCGTATCAAGGTGGAGGCTTTATGGAAGGCCTTAGCCACGTGGCAAAAATAGCAGCCGCCGTTGCTGATATTGTCCGGGCTCAAAAAGGTTTACCTAGTGGCCCTTACATGTATGGTGTTCAGGGTTTTCGTCCCGCCGGACGGAATCTTGGCGGTTACTTCTCCCAGGATCGCTCTATCAACCCTTTCACCACTGGCGAAAAAACTCCTCTGATTGTCGGAGGTGAATCAACCGTGGGAGAAGTTGATAGTGAAAAAGAGAAGCTCGCAGAGCTTTTGGCTAAGGTTGTTCCTGCTTATCAAAAGCGTGCTTTTGAGATGCAACCTGACAGTGACTACATGACCCGCGCCTTTAAAGGCGAACGGCTTTTCTGAGTGTAAACTCAAACTAACTAACTGATTTAGACATGGCGAGTACTTCAACGAACAAGCAGCCTTTAATGGTAGACCGCCCTTTTTTAAGGGGCTGTCGGATTAATAATGCCACCACAACCGTAGATCCTACGAACCCAAACTTCGGAGATCTGATTCAGTTAGTCCGTGTAGGCGATATTCCTTCCGAGGACGCTGCTCTCGTTGAAGACATTTTTGTAGTCCCTAATGAGGGCTACCCGAATAACGGAGGCGTTCGTTCCGCTTCGTTTGGGGTTTATGTGTATGCGCCCAACCAGGCAGCACCTTCAACCTCTGCGTCGTTGATGATCTCGAAGCTAGAGATCGGTCTCTCTGGTGATAGTGAGGGGATTATTCACCGAGTGGAGTTACCCGCGATGGTTGCTCCTACTCCGCAAGTAGGGGACACCAACCTTGCCCGTCCGATTGAAGTCGGTAAGTCGGAAGGGTTGTACCTTGAAAAAGGTTACATTTTGTGTATCGGTTATTTAGGGGCAGGTCCTGCAGCTGTCTCTGGTGGTCTGAGTCCCTCTGGCGTTACCATTCTGGCTCAAGGCGGCTTCTATTAATCCGTGGCTAAACGAGGAGGCGATAGCTTTGGTTGGCACGACCACCAACCAAAAAAATCGCGCTTCTCATTTAAAGGCGTTGAAGGAGCTAGTACTAATCATCAGCTTTCACGGCCAATGCCCTGGAAGCGGAAGTTTAGGCCTGACTTTAATTTAAAAGACTTCAGCATACTTTTTGACTATAACTACGCGTCGCTTTGGACACGTTGGCGCCGTGGTTATGAGCTGTACATGTACTCCAACCAGGCGTACGTAGGCTTAAATTACTCCTTTCGTTATTACACATCAGGCACAGCCGGCATTGGTGCTGCGTTGCCTGGGATTTGTTATATGTATCCGTCCATGTCGCAAGACATGGCAATGCGTATGGTCGCGATTCGACCTCGCGATTCTTTTAACTTTCTTGATTTTGGCTACTCGATTCTCTCAGTTACTCAAACCGGCGAAGATCTTTACGCAGTTCAATTGTCGAGTAATTTCGGACCTCCTATTTCTTTCTTTACGGGGGAGGTAGTTTCCGATCGATTCAACGCAGATGGCACTGAAAAAACTTCTTACAACAACTACACAATCGTTGGTGTAGGAATAGGTACGACGCCACTGACTCCGAGTTTTGCTCCCGTATTCAACAGCCTGTTTATTTCTACTAGCTCTGATAACAGTTGGAGCGTTATTGATAACACTACCCTTAAAGCTCCGGCGGTTAGTCTTCCTCAGCCTGGAGATTACTTCACAACTGAGATGCGTTTCAGTTGTAACTGTCCGGATTACCTTGCTCGTGAAGACTTTAATCTATATAAGTACAGCCTCAAGCGTCGTTATCCCTACACGCTACCTCAAGACGCTAAACCAGGTCTTTACGATGTCGGACAAGATTACGACCCTAATCGAACGGTTGGTTCGCGAGACTTACCTGGTTTTACACGAGACTTCGGTTTCCTGTATGTAAAAAATATTCTGAATCTACCGTTTTATACAGATAACGCTAAGTCTTATTCGGATCCTAATTTATTTTATTTTGCTCCTCGGTTCTGCAAACACATATACGCTTCACTATGGGACATGTGGAAGCGTTTCGGGTACCAAGATTATCTTGACCCCTGGCTGGCTCAGCCCACAGATGAGCCTATGGATGATCGGTACAGAGAACAGTTTGAGGTAAACCTAGCCAAACAAACGTCATTTGAGAATCGTCAGGAGCATCTCCGGTGGTGGGAGAAGTATTCTCCGTCCCCGAACACTGTGCCTGTGCACATGATGTATCCGGATATGCACCCAACGATGGTCAAAGCACTGAACTTTGACACGCTTGCATCGGGTACTTCAACAGCGATGGCCGCCAGTGGCTTTGAGATATTTTCTATCGATCAGTACAATCCCTTCGCTCCCCCAGATCCCGACACAACTCCAAAGGTGGACGGAGGATCTTATAGCTACGGTGTTTTAGTCAGTGGAGCAACTATAGTTTATGACGGCGGCTCCTACAGTTTTGGTGTAGTGATCCCTCCTGCATCATACCCTTCAAATATCAACGGAGGCACCTACTAGCCTATGGCTTCCACACCTGTTATTCTTCTTTTAAAGCGATCCGGTAATTCAGCCGATCGCCCTAGCGGAACCACTGTACAAGTCGGAGAACCAGCTTTATCTTTCGGTGGAAGTGAACCTGGCTTTTATTTTAAAGATTCTGCCGGTGCTATCCGAAAAGTAGGCCCTAATCATCTAGGAACTACAGCTCCTAACTCCTCACCCGTAGGTTTAGCTGGAAACTCAGTAGGTGAGACGTGGACAGATTCTTCAGAAGTTTTTAATTATTTCAAAGTTTGGGACGGTTCTTCCTGGATAAAAATAGGGGCAGGTTATGCAGATTTAGCTGGCTCGGCTGATTCTGCTGATTTCGCTTCTCTGGCAGAGAATGTCGTTACTGCAACCGGTGTGCCGTGTGCGACTATTGTCACTGGGTCTTTAACCGGTTCCGGACCCAGCGGATCACTAAGATATAAGGCAGACAACACTGGGTCCCCCAGTGGGCTCTATGTCGCTTATGCCGGTGGCTGGGCTCTAGTTTAGACCAGAGCTGCCTCACGCAGAGTAGCTTTGAGCATCCAGGCGGACTTAAAGCCGTGGTTGAGGATGACTGCTAACTCGTTTTCAACATCAGGGGCATCAACTTCACGAGCCATGTGGATAATATCCTTGGCCATGAAGGCTCCTTTCTCGAGGTTTTTAATGTAGGTAACAAGCGCTTCCCTTGCGTTGTTCGATCCTACAGAGTCGAATTCTTTATAAGCATCCATAAGTCCGCATTGGCACATAGGCAGCAAGAAGTCCATGCTGCGCACAAGCTCACTTACGGTGTCAAAGTCTGCGATGTGCTGCTCGTACTGTTCTTTAAGAAATTCGTGAATGGAGAGGAAAATCGGAGTTTCTATATTGATGTGCAGTAAGTGCGCTTGGGTATTTAATTGATATAAAAAGGAGGCGTACCGAATCAGGTTGTACACCAAATTCTGGGTGTTTGCCTCCTTTGTGACGATGACCTCCTCGGTGACAACCTCCTCTGTGGGGGGCTGAAAGGTAGCTTGGAAAATAGATCCGAGATCCGAGGAAGTCATCAGCTCAACTCACAGGCTGCAGCCTGCCGCAACAGTTTCCTCTACTTTAACCTCTTCAGACTGACCCTTCAGGTAATCCTCAAGTGCGTCTTTCTTGATGCGATAAAGAGATTTAACGCCGTTCGGCTGCAGGTTAACGAAGATGCTCTTAGGCCAGCCGCCGGGCTGGTTGGACTCGGTGAGGGAAATGCGCTTACGGACAAAGCCTGCAGAGCAATTCAGGAGATCAGCGGTCTGAGCAATTGTCAGAAGCTTTGCAGATTCCATCGAATTAGAGGAAGTGAATAAACTCAACGTGAAGAGATTAGCAGGATTTCCTTCTGTATGACTGCGTGCCCTACCTTAAAATTGTTTCTTAAGATTTCGGACGCTATTATAAACCTAAGACTTAGGGGTATCGAACTTGGCCCGGATCCGGCTTGCTGGCGAGGTTTTCGAAGGGTACAACAAGCCCCGCCGAGACTCGGACGGAGGTAAGAAATTCGCTGTGGCGGCGAAGGAAGGGAACGAGGTTCGCCTTGTTCGCTTTGGAGATCCCAACATGACTATTAAAAAGCACATCGAAGGGCGTAGAGCCAGTTTTAGAGCACGTCATAACTGTGATGAACCTGGTAGCAAATTAAAAGCTCGTTATTGGGCTTGCAAATCCTGGTAATCGGGGTAGTCTTCTGCCGCTAGACTTTTATTAGAAGCGGAGGCCGCCGTGTCAACCGGGCCTGACCATATGGAGGTGTTTCTCACGCTCGAGGATGACTTTACGCTTACGCGTATTAAAAATGCAGCACACGCCCTAAACGGTAAAGACCGAGATCAGTATCTTTGGAAAACTATATTTAGATTTGTTTGTAGAGAAAGAGCTTATAAGTCAGTTATGGAGGAAATCGGCGTGGCCGTAGACACTAATATAGAGATATTCGACGAAGATGAGCGGGACCCGTGAGCCGGGAAATTACACCAAACGAACAGGCGTGGCTAGATACTATTGCCTGGGCTGAGGGAACTTACGGCCCTCAGGGTCGTCGCTACAACATTACCTTCGGTTATCAACCTATAAAAGATCTTTCTAGGCATCCTGATCGAGTTGTCAAATCAGGTGGTTACGCAAGTGCGGCTGCAGGTGCGTACCAGTTTATGCCTGGAACCTGGTCTCCTCTACAAAAACGTTTAGGTCTACCTGATTTTGGGCCTCGTTCTCAGGATCTTGCAGCACTGCAGCTTATGCGTGATCGCGGAGTCGATCCTGCGAAAGACCCTATTTCAGCTAAGACACTTAATAAACTCGCTTCTACCTGGGCATCTTTTCCAACACTTAAAGGAGGTAGTTATTATGGACAACCTTCAAAATCCTTAGAAAGTTTACTTAAATTCGCAAAAACACGCGGTGGTTTTGTAGACGGCACTAAATACCCGGATCCTGATCGCTCCCGAGAAGTTAGTGATCAAGTATCTTTTCCTTCTACTACCGCTCAAAAAAGTACTCTTTCAACTAAAGCTTTAAATAAATTAAATCCAGTTCTGGCAGATTTTTTAAGGAAAAACCTAGAAGCAGGGACAGAGTTTAATGTTGAGCTTACTCCGGAAGAACTCGCTCTTTTGTCTGTTCAGACTAGCGATTCAGATGGTTCTGAGAACCAGGAACTTATAGATGAGGTGGATCAACTAAAAACCCTTTTAAAGCAAACCATGCTAAGTCAAGCAGAGCGTGATTCAATAATGCAACAAAAACAATATCAAAATGAAACAGAAACTGCTATTGCAGAGGCTATGAAAAGCGCTCAGGCTGCCTTTAGTAAACCAATCATGATTGTTGGTTAATAGCTCTATAATCGGTATAACGAAAGCTGGCTATGTACTCCTCCGGTAAAGTCGCTACAGGTATCTTCGACGGTGATGCGTCGATCACTGGGGGAGGTTTCCCTAGTTCTGTCAGCAGCACTTTTTCAAACCCTCAGTGGGGCGTTTCGGGCGGAGGGTTCGACCCTGCTGATTTAGCCGGCAGCATCGGCAGCTTAATAGGCTCGTTCGGTGGTGGCGGAGGTGGTAGTGCTGAGAGTTTTTATAAGGAAGCAATGAAGGATGCTATGAAAGACGTTTATAAAGTCTTTGGAGATATTGATAAGGCGACTGGACAAGATACGGCTAGTACCTATGCAGGTGCTGTGACTCGTTATAACGAAATTATGGATCAATTAAGTAATGAGTGGCAAAAGAAACTTAAAAACTTCAGTCCTAATATTGACGAATACTATAACCGTTTAGATACGCGCCAAAAATCTGCGATCCAGGACTACAGCAATATGCGCGATCCTGAGTTCCAAGCATATGCTCAGAATCCTCCTGTCTATCACTTCCCTCGCTACGGCGATTTTAGCCCTGCGGAAATTGGTTACAGCATCGATGATATCTTAACTCCCGAGCGTCGCGCTACTCAGTTGTCGTATATCGATAAGTACGCGACTAACCCCGGACAAACAAGCCAGTTTATCTACGGGCGTCCGGGCGATCTAGCCGAAGTATCTGCAAATTTTGTGGATCCTGGGATGGGTAAAGCTCAGTACACTTATAACGTTTGATAAAAGATGGCTCAACTAAGACGAACTTCACCGGAGCGTCGGGTTGAGCGACAGATTGAACGGAGGGCGAGACATGTCGAAAAGTCGACTAAAGCCTTCCGTTTAGCTGGTGAGATTTTTAAAGAATCCTCACGGGAGGTACTTCGCGAGAAGATGAGGGAGGCTCGTCAAAATCTCCAGAAAAGCCGTGTGGTTGGCTTTGGTACTGGAGATGAGTATGGTCCCGATGAAGATTGGGATACTCGTGATTCACTCAATAGTAAATCCTACCAAGATTACTATAGAACTGCATAAACTTTAGTACACTCTGTTCTATATTATCTATACTAGGTAAATATAATATAAATCCGTATACTTTAGCTTTCTTAAGTGGTTTCAAGTCTTCCCTGTCCCTCAGTAACTTAGGTCTTTCTTTCATAACACAGAGAGGGAAGTCAAAATCTAGTTTTTGTGTAACTATCAAAGCTACTTCGGAAGAAGTTAGAAAGATTATTCCCTGATCAAATTCTTTCCTCAACCACTTGTGATAAGCAAGCTCGAGCCATACTCTCTGGCTCGATTTCTTAAACATAGTTACTTTCTGAAATAACTTAGTGTTCTTCGGTTGCTCATCCTTCAGAAGAACGTCCTTGGGTGGGTATAAATAAAGGTTCTTAGCCTTCCAGGATTGCGTAAGTCCGTTTTGTTTCCAGTCGAAAAAGCGTTCTGCCTGTACAACTTTATTTGCATGTTCACTAGAAGCTGGGTCTAAATCTATCTGTCCATCAAAAAAAGCCGCCGTGGTGGCGGCTAGGCTAATCGGAGTTACATAATCCTCAGTAGATAATACCATTGCTTAATTGATCAATTCGTTCGTTTGCTGATTCAGAATCTAATAAGTGAACAGTGATTTCGCTACCCTGAATCATGGCGACTAACGCAAGATCTGCTTCTGCTTCTTTTTCAACAACCTTAGCCATTTTCTTCAGCATCGTCACCATGTTTTCATTCATAGCTTCTTGAGCTAAAGCAATATCGTCTTCGATATCCGCCAAGGTTACATAGCGGCTTTTGTCAGGGTCTTCAGGATTAAAAACAAGGATGCCTTTTCCTTTAGCCCGTCTGTTCTCAAAATACAGGCGCGTTATATCAGAAATAATCGTACGTAAAACACCCGCAGCTATTTTGTTCTCTACCTCAGTTCCTTTAAACAACTGACGAGATAAGCGTGAGGCGTTTTTAGAAAGATTAAACATTTTTGAATGACTCCCAAGCTGATTGAATTACTGTGTTCGGATCGTAGAGGAACTTAGAGCTGTTTTGCTCCGTTGGGTCAAGCTTACAGTAATGTTTTCCTTCGACGAGACCGTGATCACCGCCCGAAACAAGGCCTTGATAAATCAGTTTGTCTAAAGCAACTGATGGTATGGCAAGGCGTTGACAGATTACTTTTTTACTGACAAACTCTGTAGTACGCCTCGTGGGATCTTGGGTAGCTAAGAGTTGTAAGGAGACATCGATGCTTGCGAGGATGTCCCGGATTTCTTTGAGTTCTTTGATTGTTGTTTGCATAAAAAGGGGCTCCCCTTAATCACCTGGTACCAGGCAATCAGAGCGAATTACTGCGGGTCCGAAAGCGCGAAAAGGAACACCGCACCCCTTGATGTCAGCGCGGCGCTTGTTACACGCTGACACAATCAGTCTAGTAAGAGTGCGGCACGTTGGATAAAGTCTGCCGGATCCTCAACGAGAAGCTCGATCAGCTTACGTAGTTTTTCAGCCGTGTCAACCTTCTGTGAGCTATTCTTGATCATCCAGTACTTGTAAGCGTTTAACAGGTAATAGTGTGTCTGTTTAGCCCTGAGTGCTTGGGTTTTCCACTTTTCGTAATCAAAATTGGTTTGATGTCGACTGCTTCCCGTCCGAAGCTCTAATTCTCCAATCTCTATCTGCAGTTCAATATCCTTAATCGTGTACTCAACAGCCGAAATTTTTGCCTGACATTCAATTAGAGAGGAAGGCGGCTCGTTATCTGTATAAAGCCAAGGCGGCAGGTTATCAATAACAAATTCAGGTTGCCAGAGGCACGGTTTGTGGGTGTTAAACCGTTCGTTAGTCGAAGAGACCTTCGACAATGGCTGATGCGATGAGCTGGTTGTAACGACCATTTGTGCAATAAAGGGTGTGAGATTCAAACTCAGTGCGAATAACCAGATCCAACCTTTGAAGTTGTCGGATTTGGTTGCGTGTGGTTGTTAAGGACTGACCTAACGACTCTGCCAACTGTGTAAGTTCGGCAGGTTGGATGGATTGTAGCTCATAGATTAGGTAGCGCAGTTTCTGGATGCTGGTTTTTCTTCTTTTATTCGCTGAATCGATCTCAGCGATAGCTTGCAGGAGTGCTTTTCGAGCAAAAGCTGTTGGATCACCTGGCAAGAAATGCCACGTCTCTTCAGACCTATGACGAGTGCCCGTGTTTGGGGCATCACCTTTAGGGCTGGGCTTGGAGCGAGCCATAGGTGGTGTGGGTTGATACAGGACTTATCAGAGCACCTTACGAGCACACAGTTCCCAGATGCCACAGATTTCTTCCAGAACCGTTTAAAAACGAAACGTCTTGTCCGCTCGAGAGTCCCCGAATCCCAGCAGTAACCGCCGTCGTCGGGTAGGTAGAGGTGCTGCTCGGTGTCTAAGCAGTACCGGTTCCGCTCGAGCCACGCTGCTAGGGAAGCTGATTTGCTTCTAGCTGCCTGGGCTTCGTCAAGACAGACCTCGCAGGCCTGCAGCCCATCGGGCAGTCGAATCCTAGAGCCGTCAGCCGCAGCAACCGCCAGAGGCTCCGATCGCCCGCACTGGCACTCCCACAGTGATGCCTGCTGGTAGTGGGCGACCTTCCAGTGCCCACGGCACTCGTGGCCGACGACTTCACCTACGTCGACTGGAGGCGTTACAGGGTCAAGCAACCCGAGAAGCCGGAGGGCTCTCAGGGGGTCATTCAGGGGTGTTGGCACTGTTTTTGTTGTTCTTACCCATGAGCCTAGCACACAAAAGGCACCAAGCGCACAGAAGGTAGGGCCTCGGCAGCTTTCGCTATGGATTCAATCTTCTATTTATAGAGCCAGTACAACCGATTGTCGAACGCCTTTGAAGTTTTTACGAAAAGCGAGCCCTGAGTCGTTTTGTTTATGGCGCATATATTATTAGTAATATTTTTGAGTTTATTTATCTGGATTTACTTAGAAGCCAATTACGGGTGTATCCCTAATTTTTGAAAGGAGTTTTTGAACGCAGTCTTTAGCGGCGAGCGTGGCCACTATGGAATCCTTAAAGGGTTTTCCTGTAGCTTCATAGTCTGCTAAGCTTTCTGAAACTAGGTGTTATCGATGGCAAGTAAGAACGACAAGCCCGTAACAGAGCTCTCCTGGGAGATGCTACGTAAGAGAGCTGCTGAGCTGAATATGCCTGCCTGGATGCTTGCTGAAGAACTCGCTTTCCATGAGGCTGTCGATAAACTTGTTTTAAAGGAACGCGTCAACCGCTAAGCTAACTTTTAAGAAGCTTAGTTTCCTCCTCTCTAAGTTAAACTAGGGAATACAGGAGGGGTTACGATTGTAAATGGCCGAAGTTAACGTACCCGCCTGTCCGTTACACGGTAGTTTGCCTCGTGCTCTTCACAGTGAAAACTTTGAAGGCATTGTTACCGTAATTGATGAACTCCTAGCAACTGTAAGCGGCGTCGTGGGAACAACAACTTACACTCGATGCCCCTACGGTTATCCTTATAACTTTGAAGGTGTTGTACGGGCTCTAGAGGATCTGAACGCCTCTATGAGTGGCATACAAGGCGGCGGAGGAGGAGGAGGCAGTGCTAGCGGCATTGTCGCGGGTTCCGGTATTTACATAACTCAAAGCGGCGATTTCCAAGTTATAAACAACTCGCTTGCTAGCGTTTCTGGTGTTACTTATACGGCAGGCTCTGGCCTCTACTTATCGGACGGCGGTTTTACTTTCAACGCTGATTATCAAGCCATCTTCCAGAACGTAGTTTCTGGTCACTTTGTCGGCACTGGCAGCACGACTGTTACTTATAGCGGCGAGCTTGTAACAGTTAATTCCTCTACAGCAGGTGGTGGAACTTCTGTCGTTGTCTCTGGTGAGCCCGGCATCGACTATTCGGCTGGTGCTCTTTGGTTTGACACCAACGAGGGTCGCTTGTTCATCTACGCCAGTGGCAACGGCATCCAAGATCCCGCGTGGTATCAGACGAATGCTGAGGCCATCGCACTCAAGAGTGAGGTACCTCCGTCTGGCAATGGGGAGAACGCACCCCCGCGTGACGGAAGTATCTGGTTCAACACGCTTATCGGCAGCCTGTTTATCTACGATGCTGTTACAAGCGGTTGGTACGAATCTTCTCCTTCTCGTGCTGTCGCCTTTGGTACAGCTTCCCCAAGTCCTGTATCGCCTGGTGCGGGTTGGTTGGATTCAACTTCTAACAGCCTCAAGATTTGGAACGGCACAGCCTGGGTTTCCGTCTAAACTATCCACGCCTCAACTATTATTATTAGATGGCTAAGCCCAAGAACACCCAGCTCATCCAGCGCAAGCCCAAGACCACTTCAATCGGTCAATCGGTTCTCTCGCGCCCTCGTCGACGTGGGAAGAAAAAATATCGCGGACAAGGACGTTAAACTGTAGTTATCTAGGAAAGGTAAATGGCTATCTCTAGCTTTACAGCAGGTAGTGCTATCACCGCTGGGGATGCTGTTTACCTTTCTTCCGGCAACTTACTTTATCCGTCTATAGCGTCATCCTCAGCTAGAACACCGGTAATCGGCATTGCGCTAGATACGGCTGCAGCCGGTTCCTTAGTTCGAGTAGATAACGATGGTGTTTATGCACAGTCTTCCAATCTGATACCTGGTGAGGATCTATATGTATCTCCGGTTCAATCCGGTACGCTCGTTAGCTCTTCTGGTTTCTACGAGCAGTTATATGGTTCGCCACTTTTTAGAGCAAACTTATCTAGGGTTGGGCGCTCTATCAGTACATCTGGTTACGCTATCGAACTTAAGCCTCCTGTTCTGATTAATATTGAGGGTTACTTTACCCTCGAAACAGGCACACCTCATTCGATTGGTGTTATCTTGTTAGAAGATGGATTCACTCTCGAATTAGAGAGCAGTACCTAACGTGGCTAACCAAAAAATATCTCAATTTTCTGTTATTTCCAGCTTAGCTGGGGCTGATTATTTTCCTGTAGTACAAGATTCTGATACTTCTAATAAGAGAGTTTCTCTCACGCAGTTATTATCTAGTATTCCTGCGGGGTCCGCTGCTTCACCCTCTATTGCCTTTATAGGTGATAACACCGGCATTTACTCCCCCGGCGCAGATCAAGTAGCCATCTCGACTAATGGCACTGGGCGGGTGTTTGTTGATAGTAGTGGGAATGTTGGGGTGGGTACTGCAAACCCTGGTTCGCTGCTTCATCTCCACACGGCTGCTGGGACAAACTGCACGCTCCTTTTGGATGAAGATTCAACCAATAATCCTCTTAAGATTGAGCAAACTGCTACAGAAGCCAGGATTCAAACTACGGCTACGCAGCCTTTAATCCTCGCTGGACAAAGTGGGGCAGGTTCAAGCTCTAACATCAGGTTTGAAACCAGAAGTACCGAACGCCTCCGCATCACATCGGACGGGAAACTAGGGATTGGCACTACGAGTCCTAACGATATTCTCCATGTTGTTGAGTCCAGTGCTTCGGCAGCTACACCAGTAACTGCTTCTGTTGCCAACTTTGAAAGGAATGGTGCCGCTGGAATAACCATCTCCTCTACTGCAACCACAACAGGTAGTGTCTTTTTTGCAGATAGTGGGTCATCTGCTGTTGGCCGGCTTCAATATGATCACAACGATAATTCTCTTGGTTTCTGGGCAAATTCTCTTGAACGCGCCCGCATCGACAGCTCCGGCAGG